>Ga0182030_10003728_pt1 | contig 32562 bp, 23 predicted proteins | sample 812S3MmetaG_FD_121299 | JGI IMG/M metagenome (GOLD analysis project Ga0182030, IMG submission 121299) | Permafrost microbial communities from Stordalen Mire, Sweden - 812S3M metaG (Illumina Assembly) | ecosystem: Environmental > Terrestrial > Soil > Wetlands > Permafrost | place: Sweden... | reverse complement strand
TGAACATTGGAAACAGGGGGTCACTCCGCGTGTAAGACAATGAAAAGCCGTATGACGGGAGACTGTCACGTACGGTTTTGTGAGAGCTTCAGTCTGAAATGTCTGATTCTACTCGACTGATCCCCCGTGAAAACACTTCCCCCCGTGAAAACACGTTGAAGAAGAGCGGCCTGCAGCGGAAGATGGACAGCTAATTTTGAGAGAGTTCAGCCAGATAGTAATACCAATTATCGTCAAGCTTCTTTGCATTCATAATGTACCCTCGCCAACTATTATTCAATTGAGATGGATCCTTCACGTATAAAATTACAATGTTTCCTTCTAGATAGAATTTTAAGTCTATTCCCTGGCTCGTAAATTCTGACGTAATCTCTCTAATAGAATAACCAATCATAGTGTCCGAGTATCCTTTTATCAGCGACTCGAGAGGCTTCCTGGCCTGAAATGTGTCTGATAAAATTTTCGCCGGGAGTCCCTCAGGCGAATTCATTGCCAAAGTATCATTTACTTCATATCGTTTCAGTCGATATCTTTTTGTCTGACTATTGGTATTAGTGTCAAAGTTTTCAAAGAAAAACTCATTCTCCTTATTCCTAAAGTGTATTCTTAACACTGTCATATTGCCTCTACGAAGAATACTTTTATTCTGAAAAATTCTAATAAGATTAGTTCTATCATTATAAACTTTTTGAACCATAACCAATTTATCCTGCTTATTATGACTGCATCCCTCCCCAAAGCACGCAGCCAATATAAGAATCAAAACAAAAAAAAATCTGAGCATAATAAAAAATGGTATTTATAGAATAAGCAATATTTTTTTATTAATTTTTTGACATATTTAAAAGGTCTGCGGACATGGATCTACCTCTCGGACTGGCGTTCCAACCGTCTTGAATAGCCCTTTGATCATCTGGAGAGTCAAACCAACCGGGGGGGCCATATGTTCCAGGTCCAAAATCAAATAAATCAGTCTTATCGTTGCCACGTCTCCCATTGAAAATTTGGTTGTATTGAGCGCCCGCGGCTGCCGCGTCGTTTCCAATTCCTAACGTCGCAATGCCCCAGCCCCATAAAAAATTACCGATATCTCCGATATTATACGCAGTGTATCGATCACCGGCAAACGATGGGGCATTACTATTGTTATTATATAAATAAAAAGTGTTTTTATTTAAGTCGTTAGCATAGGCTCCTTGTATAGCGTAGTCCATTTTGCCGGATGCTACTCCTTGAGCTTTTGCGAAGGAAAGAGGAGATTTTTGAGCCTCAGGACTATTTACGCCACTTCTATCCATTTGCTTTGCTATATCACCGTCTGACAAAATTTGAACCTTGTTGATAACACCATTTTTTATAGCCTGAACATCATTTTGAGGGTCATTAAAATTAAATTTGATCCCTTTGGAATATTCTGTCGTAGTATATGTATTGCCGTCCTTTGTGTATGACGATGTAACTGTGCTTTTTTGGAAAAATACTCCTGAATACTCTTTTTTGCCGTCATCCACGAACTTCCAAAAAGTACCATTCGGCCTGAAAAGTGCAGCCGTATCTCCTAATGGATCATTTTGAATGATTGGATTATTGCCCATTGAGGCATAACCACTTTCGCCTAGCCTGGGCTTGGGGTCTACCTGCCACCATCTGCCTAATTGCGGATCAAGGTCTCTTAGATGAGTCTCGTACATTTCCAGCCCACTTCCATCTGCAAACTCCTTGTTCTGCAGTTCCGATCCTTTATTGTACCGGTACTTATTTTCAGCATAGTTGGTCTTCACTGCCTTATCCGATATTCCAGCCATCGTCAGCCCGAACGGATAATAGTGATTCTCCTCCAGCACCGGCCCCTGCTTGAAGTACACCGAAAAATTATCAAAAAACACATCCCAACCCTGCGTTTCATTGCTCACCCAGACATAAAGATAACCATTTCTGGACATAACCACCGGCCCTCCCGCAGCTACCGTATTCATCTGATTCGCCGGGTAATTGGCGCTGGCAGTCGCGACCGATCCGCTGGAGCTGCTCACATAATTGAACTGGTCGTCCAGCATGATCCAGTTCAGGTAGGCCTTGGGATAATCGGATGGAGGCGCCTGATCCTTAGTGGTCAAAAAGCTGTTCAAACCGGTATAGACGGGACTGGAGCTGGAAGTATAGGCCGACAAGGCGCCCTCCGCACCGCCGGTGGAAGTTGCGACAATCGCCCCCGCCAGGGAGTTCAGCACAGAAGTAAAGGAGCTGTTGGTGGTGTTCAATGTGTTGCTGACGTAATAGCACTGCACCGCTGGTAATATGGTATCGCCGGCCATCACCTTTAGCAGCAGGCTGGGACCTGCAGTCTGCCCGGACGTACCGTTGTAGTCCACTTTCGAGACACTGTCGTTGACAGTTATGCCCGTCGGATAGCGTACCGAGTTGGGAATATTCTGATAGTTGGGCATGGACGTCCAGGCGAAGCTGGTACTTGCTATATTAGCAAAGAGCTGGGACTCCGTGGCTCTGTAGGCAGCCTCCATAGTTGCAATATAGTTGGTCGTATCCCTTTCTTGCGTCAACACCATTCGCGTGTTGCCCAAGTGGTCCCTTTCACAGAAGTCGTAGACGTAGACATAGGCAGGAGGACCAGTCGTATAAGTGTGATACGCCCAGCGGACTCGACCTTCTTCATGACTGATGAACTGCAAGGTATCAGTCGCACCGCCCGGACTGACCATTGTTCCTGTTTGCTGGTAAACCATGCCGTCCAAATAGAGCGTACGCACGGAGTGCTGTGCCACACTGTCGATCGTGACCTTGGCCAGCTTCTGCCCGGCGGCATCGTAGATATAGCTGATATTTCCTTTGCCCGGGAATTGTATCAGCTGTGGTAGGTTCAGGTAGTTGTAAGTGATCGAAGTGATTGCTTTATTGTTGTCCTTATTGAGATTTCCATTCCCATCATACGCGTAATCTGTGGTATCATTTGTTTTAGTTGACGCATAATGAAAGTCGCCCAACTGAGAGGTTGGATTATTCGCTACATCCAAAACACCCAAAAGTTTATTGCTTCCACTGCTCGAATAGCCGTAGGCCAGGGAATCTATCGGCTGTGAACCGCCCACCAGGAATCCGCGCTGGCTCATCGTCTTAATATTTCCGTTGAGATCATAGCTTAGATTACTGACCGAAAAATTGACTTGGCTGTTATCCCATGACGAACCGCTTGTGTTTTGCAGGAAGGCCGCGCCGGTAAGTCGATTCTCGGAATCATAGGTAAAGTCAAATTTGCGGTTGAGCCCGCTGCCGGCGGATTTCCAGACCGCCCCTTCGATATTACCATTGTACTCGGGCGTGGTATAGGTATTGCCCGGTGCCACAGAGTTCGTTTTGTCATAACCGAGTTCCATCCCAAAATAGTGATTCGTAGTGCCCGCCACATAGTTGGGGTTGATCCCCGTTAACCATCCCCGGATATTGTAGTTATAGATGAGACTATCGATGTTGTTGCCCAGGTATTTGGCGCTCAGCTGCCCTAGTTCGTTGTATTGCAGGCTGTCGATCAGCTGATCGCTGGCTGCCCCGTCGATATTCTTCCAGATATGGCGAAGCCGGAAGGACTGGTCATAATCCATTTTGGTCACGACAGTGTGGTGTTGCGCCGTGTTTTGCTGTTTGGCATGGCTCAGTAGAGCGCGCAACGGCTTGCCTGTAAAATCATATTGAGTCGTGAGCGTATCCACACCACCGGTGTAGTTTAAGGACTGGGTTTGAATGACACGGCCACGGTCGTCATAGAAATTGACATTGGCGAGATATTGCCCCCCGCTACTGCCCAGGACTTCGGTCCGAGTGCCTGTCACCATGCCCCTCGTAACCGGGAAATAGGTCATTGCCACCGCGTAGGTCGGGCTGGCACCAAAGGTCGTCACGAAATCGCTGCCGTTACTCAAATAGTTGGTCGCCATGGTGGACGGCAGACCTGTTCCACTACCTGCCACCCAGGAATAATCGTCGTAATAGCTCTGGGTCAGCACTTCATAATTGCCGCCGCTCGTGTTGGGGTACGTGATGCTGTTATAGGCTAGATTCTGATGATAGGCCTGGTTATTGGGGTCGGTCAGCAGCCCGGTCTGGATGGGCCGGTTGAGACTATCAAATACCGTCACATGCCATTTGCCCTGCGCGATCAGGTTGGAATCCTGGGTCATGATCAGGCGGTCGCGGGCGTCATAGACGTTGTAGACGATGCCAGCCCCCGGCACTTTCTTCCGGCTTACTCGGTTGCGCTGATCATATTCATAGCGGAAGCAAAGTTCGTTGGCCACTGGTTGGGTGATCGTCCAAGTGCCATCGATGAGCGCCACGGCCTGGGGTTGGATGACATAGCGCAGGTTTTCCTGGTTGTCGTAGACGTAGTAGGTATTCAGCCACCCGCTATGCCCCGGTCCGGGAGAACTGGCAGCCTGCACTCGTTTCAGGATGACTTTGCCCCGGTTATCTTTAAACTCGATTACCTGATTCCCCTGTTCATCCGCCGTGGCCGTCTTATACAATTGCCCAAAGGCATATCGGCCGCTATCTACGGGCAGACTGCCTGAAGCAAGCGCAATATTCCAGATCTGCACACTGTCGTAAGCGGTGTTGACCAGGTACTGATGGTTGATCGCTTTGTTGCCGCCCACCCAACTGTTGCCAGGAGCGTATTCATTAAGCACCCGGTTTTGCGGCGAGTTGTCAAATCCCGACTGGCCATAGTAATATTGATCGGTAGGGTATTGGGCCGCACTAAACGTAGTCTGTTCGCCTGTGGGATCGGTTTTATAATTACCGTTATTGGACGGAGAGGTATAGGGCAGATAGTGAATGGCTTCCCGGCCAATCGGATCGTAGGTGTGTATAGTGACCATATCCTGCTGCAGTGGACTGGCCTGCATGACGACCGTCTGGATGGGCCGGCCAAGACCATCAAAATAAGTGGTGCCTTGCTTGACATCGTACGGGCTGGTGAGCCCGTCGGCGGTGACGGTATCGGACACGCCTGGTTTGGACAGGGCTCGGGTACGGATATAATTCAAATCCGTGTTTATCGTGCCGATTTGAATAGTTGCAGATGCGGTATATTCCGTGTCGGTGCCGCAGATCACCCTGACCCGGTAATAGATATTTGAACTAAGAGGGCCAGGACCGTACGTCAGATTTGTTGCTCCGCTTATGCTCGTCCAGGTGCTGTTATCAGGCGCACTTTGCCATTGGTAACCGAAAGCGCCGCTACAAGCTCCGCCGCTGGCTGGCGTCACGGTTAGTGGGCCCGGATTCGTGCCTGAATTGACCAGCAGGCTGGACGGCGTGATCGTACCTGGAATAACCTGGGGATTGACAGTCACCACCGCTGGCGAAGCGGTAACATTGACCCCATTGCTGGTCGTGACTACTTCATACCAAGTAGACGATGTTAACGCGCCAGGAGGGTAGGAACTTGAAGTTGCTCCGGCAATTGCGGTAAACGGTCCGCCGCTGCCGGTAGCCGACTGCCATTGATAAGAATAAATGCCGGTTCCGCCTAACGTCCCTGCTATGCTCAATGTCTGAGCCACTCGGTCGTAATTGATGGTTTGAGAAGAGGGGCTGACCGATCCGGAGACCAACTGCGGATATACGGTGATTGTCGCCGCAGCACTGGTCGCCTGGACACCGTTGCTGTTGACGACTACTTCATACGAGGTCGTCGTCGAAAGCGCCCCGGGAGAATAGCTTGATGTTGTTACGCCGGTCAAAAGCGTCCACGTCCCGCCGCCGTTAGTGGAATAATACCATTGGTAGGAATAGCTGCCGTTTCCGCCACTGACTCCGGAAAGGTTTAATGTAGCGGGAACAGTGTTGTAATTGATCGATTGTGAAGACCCTACCGCCCCGGAATGCAATTGAGGATAGACGGTAACCAGTGCGCTGGCGCTGCTGGCAGTAGCGCCGTTGCTGTTAACGACCGCTTCATAATAGGTAGTAGCCGCCAGTGCCGGCGGAGAATATGTCGTCATTGTTGCCCCCGTAATAGCCGACCAGGTGCTGTTGTCAGGAGAAGAATACCATTGGTACGTAAAGCTGTTGGTACCCCCGGAATATCCGGACAGCGTGAGTTGACCGGGCGAGGTATTGTAGTTGATGGCTGCCTGGGATGCCGGCGAGACGCTTCCCCCAATGACTTGCGGATAGACAGTGATCATAGCGGTGTTGGTGGACCACACAGACGAAGTACTACAAGTCGAGTACCGTTTGAAATAGGTGGTAACAGTTAAAGTTCCTGGAGCATAATTCACACCGGTGGCACCGGAAATGGTGTAAAATGTTGAATTGTTGGTTGAGTAATACCATTGGTAAGTGTAAGAAGTACAAGATCCGCCGGACGCAGGTGAGCAGTATATCTGGGAGGGAGCAGTATTATAATTGATCGACTGTGTACCATTAGTGGTGATCGTACCTCCTGACAGAGGTTGAGTGACTGTCACCGTCTTGGTGGCTTCCACCGTGCTGCCATTATATGCCGTGATCGTAGCGCTGGTGCAGCCCAACTGATTGTAGTAGATGGTGGCACTTTCGTCAGTAGAGCTTTGTACCGTACCACAACTAACGGTCCAATTGCTGATCTCGCAGGCGCCGCTTGCATTATAATTATATGTACTACCCTCGTTAACGGCAGTGGCGCCGGTAATGGAGCAGCCTACAAAGGACTTCGACTTGTGTTTTAGTTTCGGTTTTGGCTTGGCTTGAACTTCCAAAGACATACCGCCCAGGAAAATTAATAGGAACAATAGAACAGCCAGCGGTCGTGCCAATTTCTGCATCGACGTAGCGACGGTGAATTTCATAACAAAAGTGTAATCTGGTTGGGTCATTGCTGCGGAGTTACATTGATTAAGGCAGTGCTGGAATAGGCCATACTCCCGTCGCTAATCACCAATACCCTAAAATAGGTGGTAGCTGAGAGCGTCCCGGGATTGAAGCCCGCTGAAATCACTCCTGGTATGGGGTTCCAATTGGTGCCGTCCGGTGAACTGTACCATTGATAGCTATACGGGCCGCTGCCCCCGGTTGTGCCGACGCAGGTCAGGAGTTCGGGCAAGCTGTCGTTAGCGATAGTTTGACTGACCGGCGTTAAACTTCCGGGACTTAGCGGAGGGTAAACGGCAACGACCGCCGGACTGCTGTATAGGCTGTCACCGCCAGACACCAGGATGACCCGATAATACGTAGAGGTGTTCAGAGGACCAGGCGAAAAGGAGGATGAATTGGCTCCGGAGATGATGGTCGCCCCGCTGAAATTGGGGTTAACTGACGCCTGCCAGAAAAATTGAATTGTTTCCGGGTTCGAGGGCGGGGCGAAAGACAGGGCAGCCGGCAGTGTGGGATAATTAATCGCCTGCCACGATGGTTGAAGGATCGTCGTGGGCAGCGCCGGAGCTACGGTCATTTTTATAGGATTGGAGAACACAGTACCAGACAGGGAACAGGTTGCCTGACGTTTGAACCATGTTGTCGAGGTCATCGGGCCAGGCTGATAGGATTGCCCCGTGGCATCGGCGATAGGTGAAAAGCTGATGCTGTCGGTTGAGGAAAACCATTGATAGATATAATTCCCGTCGCATAGCCCGCCCATTGCAGGACCGGCCTGCAGAATACTAGGGATGTGTTTGTAGCCGATGATCTGAGTCGTCGCGACAATATTACCTGGCAACATCGGCGGGGCAGCCGCGATGGAGATGGTTTTTTTGACTCCGACGGCGGTTCCTCCCGATGCAGCAACAGTAATCGTTGAACAGGAAGCATCGGAAAAGTTGACGGTCACGCTGTTCGCATTTTGAGCGGTGACCGTTCCGCAACTCACATTCCAGTTAGCGGCGGAACAGGGACTAAGCGTAAAGGTAGCCGTCGATCCGGCTACAACCGTATCCCGGCCGGACAAAGCGCAAGCAGCGTTCGAAGCATTTTGTGCATGTAGGAAAAATACACAAAGCATAAGCAAGACAGCAACGACGATCGCTTTGAATTTTAAGCATGGAGCGTTTTGCCTATCGGGCTGCCTGAATCTATGGTTTATAAATGTCGTCATGTAAAATGAGTTTAGAAGGATGAACTTCTATTGATTCATGTAATGGTATTGAATGGTTTTCAGGATATTGCCATCCTGATCTTTGATATACCGTAATCGGTTATAGCCGTCATAGAAATAATAAGTTACCCGGTTGTCCACATCGCATTGACCGCTCATCCCGACTAGCGGGATATAAGTATACGTCATCATAAGCGCCCCTTTGGGGTATTCGCGGAGTTCATCAATGTCTCCGGTTCCGGATATGGCAATGGAACTCACCCCGGTGACTGTATGCTCAAAATACGTCCAGTTGGCGCCATTGATGTTGATTGTCTTTCCCTGGAGGACGGACGTGCTGCCGGTTACCGTATAACTAGCGCCGGTCTTGCTCCAATAAGACACGATATATGTCGCCGTCCCTATTAGTCCCGACTTAGTGATCGAACCATTGCTCAAGCTATAGCATTGCGACCCAGTAAGGGAAGACGTAGCGTCCCTTATGGTAGAATTGATCACCCAGTTACCGGTGCCGTCCGCTTCGAAGGACGTATAAGCGATAGCAAACGAGTCCGCCCCCGTGCATTCCGCGATCGGGTAATTGGAAAGATAGTCGTAGATATAATCATGTCGCAGGTCGGCCGACTTGGCTTGCTCAACCAGGTTGGCGTTGCCATCGTATTTTCGCAAATACAGCCGGGTCTCTATGGGGTTGGCGTTATCCTGGATCATGACATTGGCTTCGAGGGGGATGTTATTGCCGTTCAACTGATAGTTAACCAACGTCTTGTCCACCAGTGTCCCGTCGTGGTATTGCTCCTTTTCTATTGTGGGTCCCACCATGTTATGGGTCTGCATGGTATCGATAGCGGTAATGGCCAAGGCGGCGAGCGGAATGCTGTTATTGATATCGGTCAGCTCAAGGGCCCGACGGGTATAATTCAGGACTGTGTCACCTTTGCTATCCACCATGACATCGCGAACTGGACTAAAATCGTTCGCATAATCATAGTAAAATGTTTTGGTGACCACCACCGAATCGGTTCCCGTGGGATCATAGGTAACTTCCGTCGCCGTGTTGTGCTCCATCTCCTCATTGGTGTTGGTGTAGCAAATCACCGAAGTACCGCAAGCCAAATTGGAAAATTGACTGGCGTAACAAGTGGTTTGATTGGTGGTGTTATAGCCCACTGCGATGTTTTGGACCTGGTCCTGTTGAACGAAGGAATAAGTGTTCCGGGAGGATTTCACCGGTATTCCCGCCGAGGTAAAGGTTGTTTCATTTAGCAAAAGACCATTCCGCCATTCCTTCTGGTCGTTCGGCGGATATGGAAATACGAGTGACACGGCCAGACCTGACTGGGTTGCCGGATCGCAGCTGAACGTCGAGATTGTGTACCCATTCGACCCTCCTGGTCCGTCAAGAGTAGTCACCTGCCCGTACCCGACAGTACCACCCTGTATTGATCCTAATGAATATTTTGTCGCGCCGTTCCGTTTAATATTTACCTGCGTTTCGGTCCCGCCAATCATCTGGTCCTGATCCGTCAGGAATGAATTGACGGTGTCCATTGGGTAGATAACGAAAGGATCACTATACGTAAAAGACTTGGAGAGGATTGGAGTAGAGGATAGCCCGTCGTATGACGTGATATTGTTCACCCGCAGTCCGCCTAATTGTTGCTTGAGATTAAAATATCCTTCCGATACCTGAAACTGGAAGTCGACCACAGCCTGTAGGTAATCAGTACTGTTGCTGTATTCATCTATTGGGACATTCGTATACAGCTGAATCGTGTAATGACCAGGCAAATAAAGATTGTAAGAGCCACTTCCGCTCGAACTCATATTAACTACGCCGTTAGATATGGAATCAGTAATTCTGAGACTTACTTTGGCTCCTGGAATATCATTGAGGATAGCTTGACTAATGGTGCTGGACAACGAGAGCTGAATATATTCCGGCTTGGTAAGAAAAAAATTATAGGTAACCGTATCTAGATACCCACCATTGCCGCCGATGTTATCCATAGAGAGGGCTACAGTGGTATCTTTGACAGGGTTCTGAATGGCCATCTGGCTGTTGCCTTCGTAGGAAAAGACCGTTTTGCCCCCCGTGGGGTAAGTTATGGTGTCCAACATTTCGGCTTGCATGAATTGTTCGTTAGCCGTATGCACATCCTGTTCGGAATTGAAGAAACCGACACCTGTATTTGGGTAGGGCGGAGCACCTTCCGCAGGTACGTAAGGAACAGGAGGTAAAAGGGAAGTATTGCTAAGCCGGCCGTTATAAAATCCCCAGTAATCCTGCGCATAAGAAAAACGGGATGGAAGTGTGTTGGGATTATAGCCAAAGTACCAATACAGGGGGCTCGTACCATCCATTGGTCTTTGTTCAAGGCTGGAAAGCTTCAGTCGGCATTGATAGTAACTCGAATTTTCGTTCGAGACGCCGCCAAAGGCGTTCCCGGAGGTGCATGTGGAATAGTTATAGTTTAGAAGCCAGTCATAGACATAGCTATTGGTCACATTGGAAAAGACCTTGATTTCGGATAATGCGACGGCGCCTTGCAAATCTTGTCGTTGGCTTGTTGTTGGGATAAAGTATATGGTTGCCAGATCTGAAGATATGGTGTTAAGCCCAAGCTGGTAGACGGATTGCTGCGAGACCTTGGTGCTTATCGGATTGTAGAGTAAATAGGCCCCCGTACTTTCGTTATAGGATAGCTGATCGCTTTGCGTGAAATGGTGATCCTGCAAGATGCTGGTGCCGCTGTAGGTGAATTTGATCGTCTCGCCGGTGACTGCTGTCATCGACTTCAGGTACCAAGCGGAAATATAGGCTTCGCCCTTCATTTCCGTCCCGAAATCTGCACCGGAGGTTACCTCATAACAAGGGCCGGAGCCGGCTACCGATCCGCCAAAGACGAGCGTGGTGCCATCCTCCATGATGAGCGTCCAGGAAGAGTCTGGCGTGCCCAGGAAATTTCGGGTGATCTGGATATTGCTGGCAGGCATCGTGTGCGCCTGAGAATCGGCATCGAAGTAGATGCGGTAATTCTTGCCCAATACATTGAGTGAATACGTATCCTGCTGAAAATCCGTGTTGCCGTTGGCGGCATTCCCTATTGCTACAAAATAGTTCGTATCATTGAGGATGGTGGAGCAGAAATTATTCTTATTGGAAAAATCTTTCGAGTTGATATAGTAGCTGTCTTCATCCGGGATGTCGCGTACCGATCGGGTAATGACCCCTCCAGCATTCAGCGCCCAACCAAGCCCCACCCAGGAGGCGATCTCGCCCACCCGAATGCCCGCGGGATGATAGCCCAGCGATATCGGCACAGACAGGGTTCTCCCCTTTAGCGTATAGATAGGAACTGAAATATCGGGAAGACCGGTGTACAAACTAACCGGCCAGTCCCCGAACTTGCCGAGACTGGAGGCATTGGGAGAAGGTGGGACGACCGTCCGAAGTTGATCCAGGGCGGTGTCCACCTGGGCATTTCCAGAGAAAAAACAACCTAACAAAAGACAAGCGGAAAAAAATTTAAGATAATTCATCTCTTTACAACAATTGACGTTAAAAACTATAGCCTACCCGAAACACGATCGGTTGCGTCCTTGGTGTTTGTTGATAGCTCAGGAAGTCCCAGAGCAAACTGAGCTGCGTCTTCCTGAACACCGTACTTTTCATCGAAATAGTCTTGCTTACACCGATAAGCCCACTCGGCGTCCACCGGCTGAGCAGCCGGATATCCTGGAAACTCGAAAAAGGCGTCAGGTAGTTCCATTCGTAGCCGCCAGTCAGGCTAAAATTTTTTTTGAGGTTGATGTCCAAGAAAGACCGCAGACCTACGCCCTGGCTCGACAATGCAATGTGTTGGATCGGCGTGCCCCAGCCAATCTTGTAGCTGGCGCCTACTCCGATACTGTTGGAGTGGCCAAGTTCGTAGGACAGTGTCAAGCCAAGATCGCTGTAACTGGGATAAAAAGTTGTCGCCGGAGTCGTCTGGAAATAGGTCCCGTATTCCAGCCTTCGAAAGAAAGTCTTCGTATGCTGATCGTTTGGCTTGAAATTCGGCATGTCCATATCGCCGCTGCCGCCGCCCAGCGAGTTGAGCTTATTGTGCAATTTTTGGATATCCTGGTCGGCTGAGTTCAGACTATTCTGGATCGCGGCAGCCCCACCGCTGCCCCCTTGGGCGACTTGGCTTTGGATCATGGCCATCACCTGGTCACGGGTCTGAAAGCCCACTGCTCCCTGGGGATTGTCATAACCTGACGGTACGGCGAACATACCGGCAAGAAAACTATTTTGCTTCATAAAGTTATTAAAGGCAGGCAGTTTGCTTAGGAAGCCCAGGGCCGTTTGAATCATCTTGTCAGGATCATTGAGCATCTGGCGGTACTGCCGAACCCGCTCGGCATAATAATAGCCTTCTTTATTATATCCTTGAAGGGATGTAGCAACACCGGAAGGTAACTGGGTATACCCGCTGAGGTTTTGCTGGATCTGCGCCTTTCGGGTTTGAATGAATTGCTTGATTACGTCCGCTTCCTGCAGTTTGGCTTGCAGCTGCTGAAATTGAGCCAGGGACGATTGAACGGAGGCCAACTGAGAAGGATTAGCATTCAGCGTTGAAGGGTTTACGGAAAGGAACCTCAGCATGCCATTCAACGAATCCACGTGCGGCAGGTATTCGGGTCCCATGGAGGTGAAGTTCCTAGAGCTATCCTGCCGAAATTTCTGAATGAGCGCCGCATATTGCAGTTGCGGGTCATTAGGATACAATGCTGCGGCTTTGGCGGAATCCGTTTTATACAATTGCGCCCGGATCCTGGCCTCTTTCCGGGCTAAACGTTCCAGGTATTTTTTAGTCTGCCGGGTGAGTTGACTGTTCAAGGTCGCGGCCTGGCCGTTGACCCGAGCAAATAATTTGCCAGGGAAATTGGTTAGCCTATCGATCGTTGAATCGTTGGTTTGGGCATACGTGACCGTCACGGAAGCGCAAAACATCGCGGCTAGGCACAAAGCCAGTTTATTAGACATGAGCTTAGATTTCGGTAGTTACCTACCGCTAGTAAGAGAGGATAGACTTGTCTGAATGAAATAGGTGATGTTCACTGGGAAATGGGCGTGCAGCATGTCGTGCACCGATAGATGACGTCGCTTCATGGCTAGTAGGGTCTAAGTTAAAATGGTTGTTGATTCGTGCGACGGAGACAGTGGCCGTTTGGAGAGGGAAGGATTGGTGTTAATAGTAGATCGTAAATTAAGAAATCTATTTGAAAACTCCTAGAATGAAATAAAGTTTTTTTTCTAAAGTTCATAAGTGTGCAGTTTCTGTTCATTAGTGCGATGAATCGACTCATACCCGTGCATCTTTTATTGAACGGTATAACTATATTGAGACGGATTGGTAAAGATGCATACTTTCGAATAATGGGTGTTTTTCACGTTGTTTTTTTGAACTTTTATTCATATAGCTAAGCATCAATTGATATGGCACAAGTGTCGGTCCTTACACCTAATCTTAACCAGTTGTTTCCGTCTCTCTTCCAAAAGCCCGGCCTGCCGAACTCTTTCCTTATGCTTGGATGATCCGGCAGATTCAGAAAACCCCCATCGACGGCCAGCAACCGATGATTCTAATAACCCAGGAAGGCCACGTTCTGGTAGAAGTTCTGCACTACCACATCGCTCAACTCCAGAAAGACTTCCGGCGACAGGAACTTCCGAGCCTGAGTAAAGGCGCTCTTGGTCACGTTAGCTGAATTCGCCAGTTCCTGCCGGCATTTTTGATTAGGGACCTTTTACTAAGGGCTTCTTTTTCAGCTACGTTCGACTTGTTAAATCACCCATTCTTGCGCTAACTTAATGACATGGGTGTTTTCACTAATGTCGTTTACTTTAGAAAAAATGGGTGTTTTAACGGGTGGAACATGATTGATAATGAAGTAATTTGAGTGCAACATAATAAGTAGGGGCTATCCCTCACGAAGAAACCGCAAAAAGATTACCGAATCGAAGTAACCAAACAATTAAACTACCATATCAATGACGACGAAGCATTCAAAGGCCGTCACACGCACGGCCAGGAAGGGGCCTTCACCAGGAGGCGGGTTCTTCCCTTCGGAAATCTGATAGTCAGCATATTAAGAATGGGCAAGCAAGGCTTACAACGGGAGATGGACAGTTTCTTCCGGGACACGGAGAACGAGAAGTTTAACATTCGCAGGATCACCAAGGGCGGCTTCAGCAAGTCGCGCCGGAACCTGGCTCCCGAGGCCTTTCTGGAGCTCAATGACATCGTCTGGCGCGGCTTTTATAAGCAAGTCGATTACCTGGGTTATCATGGGCATAAGCTGCTGGCCGTGGATGGAACGTTCCTTAACTTGCCCAACCACGAGAGTATTCACAAAGAGTTTGGGATTCGTAACATGGGCAGAGGACAAAACAAGGACGTGCCCAAAAGCATGTGTCTGCTCTCGATGCTGTACGACCCGGTGAATTACTTGAACCTGGATGTGCAGATAGGAGAGACTGACGGAAGTGAGTTGCAATTATTGCTGAAGCATTTACCGAAGATAGACAAGGGAGATATTGTCATGCTGGACCGAGGTTATCCGAGCCGTTATTTGTTCAGTATCCTCGCGTCAAAGGGCAGCCACTTTATCGTCCGGATGAAGCCGAACTGGTTGCCGGTGAAGGAATTTATAAAGAGTCGCAAGAAAGATATTACAATAACGATGGAAGTGCCGGACGGGGACTTTGAGCGATACAGGAAAGAATTCCCTGCTATGAGAAAAACGGTGAAGTGCAGGATGGTCAAGGTGCAGGCAGAGAGCGGAGAAGAGCAGATCCTTTGCACGTCACTGCTCGATCCGGTGAAGTATAAGCTGCAAGAACTTGCAGAACTGTACTGTATCCGATGGGGCATTGAAGAAGGGTATAAGATGTACAAGGCCCGGGTGCAGGTGGAAGCCTTCAGTGGAAAAACGGCGACAGCCGTCAAGCAGGATATCTATGCGAAGGCCATGATGATGACGATGTGCGCGGCGCTGGCCTTCCCGATAGAGGAAAGGGTGATCAAGGAATACAAAGAAGAACAACAACAAGGGAAAGTGAAGTACGGACGCAAGATCAATCGCACCTTCGCCTATTGGTCGGCGAAAAGCATTTTAATCGGGATGTTCATCAAGCGAATGATCCGCCGCGCCCTTGCCGTTTTTGACAAGCAGGTGGAAGCCAACACGGAAGCGGTCCGGCCCGGCCGATACCATCCGCGAAAGAAAAGACCGCCCCGCCTGTACCAGATGAACTATAAAGACCTGTAACCCTTCGGTAAACAACGTTAGTGTTTTGACGACGAATTGCCGGGAGTTGCTTACCTTCAAAACAATTAGCTTACTTATGTTTTCATCGCTAATATTCGCGGGCATTCTTTGTGCCTCAAGCCATATTTCGGCTCAACAGGATACCGTACCAAAGGCTGCTGTTGCAGCAGTTGGGACTGAAGGTGAGCGGGAGGCGAACGAGGTGCAGCAGGTGTTTCGCGATCATTATATTTCTGGAAATTATCCACTATTTGATGGGTCCATCACCCGGATCGCGCCGGCAACGTACCGATATGACTCATTTACTATGCGGATGGACTCGCCGCCAAATGGGATGATGGGCTTACTCTCTCGCGGGTTACTTTATCCAAGGTTATTTGATGTATATCGTTCGACGGATACTCTATCGATCGCCAATCTCAGGGAAATAAAAAGCGTATCCGCTATTGCGCAAAGGCGGCGGTTTACTTGTTGGGTGTTCAGCAGACGCCAGCTTAACCCCACGTGGTATGTCTTCGAGCTCACCAATGAGCATGGCACTAGGGACATGAGTTTGGCAACCTTTATCCAAGATGCCCGTCTCACCTTTTTGTATCAGGTCGGCATAATTATTTAATTTCCAATGAGGATGTCCCCGTTAAAACACCCATTTTTGCTTAAGTCAACGACATTAGTGTTTTCACCCTGTCACCTGTAATATTTCAAGGCCTCTTTTACCGCTTCCCTTCTTTGTTTAGAGACAGGTATTTCGCTTTTGTCGGTCAGCATCAAATAGCCGCCGTCTTCTTTTATCCAGCTTTTGATATATTTTATATTGACCATGTGTGATTGATGGCACCGGATGAATCCATATCCTTTCAGCAGCTCTTCAAATTCGAAAATCGGCTTAGATACGAGTATCTTCTCTCCGTCAGTCAAAAAGAAGGTAGTGTAGTTATTCGACGACTGGCATCTGACAATCTCTCCCGGATCGGCAAATCTGATCTCCTTACCGGTAGGCAGGGCAATCCGATGCGATGCCTTATTTTGACTTTGCGCCAGCATCGAAATCAGGTTTTCTATTTTTTGATTTTGGCGCAACATTTTTTGCTTCGCCTCCACTTTGGCAATCGCCTCTTTTAATTCCGTGATACTGACCGGTTTTAAAAGGTAGTCAATCGCAGCAAACTTTATTGCCTGTATTCCGTACTGATCATGAGCCGTAACAAAGATGATCTCAAAATCGAAAAAAGACAACTCCTTTAATAAGTCGAATCCACTTTTCCGAGGCATCTGTATGTCAAGAAATACCAGGTCGGGACCATATTGCAGGATAACGTCCTTGCCGCTATCCGCGTCCGGTGCGGTTGCTACAATCCTGACATCCACACAATGCAATTGTATCAGGTTCAGCAGGTTCGTAACATTAATGGGTTCATCATCGATAATCACGGCATTTATCATGATAGCCAGTTTTTAAAGGTCAAAAACACAAGCGTGCCACTATGTACACCATGGCTCTCTATCCTCATTTCGATGGATTGGTCTCTATTTCTCAGCAGTCTCAACCGGTCCCTTGTCAGTCTCAGCCCATGTCCGCCCGACCCGGCTGAAAGGGGATCAAACCCGTCGCCATTGTCTTCGATGACAATCAACAAATCATTTCCCTCCCGTCTGACATTTACATTCAACACTCCGCTTCCCGCCAAATGAGCCAACCCGTGTTTGATGGCATTTTCCACAACCGGCTGGATCAACAGGTACGGGATTTCAATTTCGTTTATATCCAGCCCATGATCCACAACGACCGTGTACGTAAACACAGAACGAAGCTGTTCCAGCCTTATATAGATTCCGATCAGTTCCAACTCCTTTCTCAAAGGAGAAAATTCTCTGTCATTTTCGTTCAAAGAATCCCGGAGTAATTTGCTGAATTCAGAAACATATTGATTCGCCTTCACTAACTCGCCTTCGTTCATTAGCCCCTGAATAGACGCCAGCGCGTTAAAGATAAAGTGAGGGTTTAACTGCGACCGGATCGACCTCATCTTCGTCTCCGCGATTTCGTTTCTCAGCTTTTCCTGCAAAAGATCTCTTTTTTGTAACCTGAAACGAACCAGCAATACCAAAAAAGAGAAAAAGGCAGCTACCAGGCTGCCTAAGATAATCTTAAAAAAAGTTGTTTGGTTCCAGGCCGGTCTTATTTGAAACGGATACTGAAAGATATTATGTCTTTGGGCGCTATATCTTATCCGTATCAGGTAATCTCCCGGCAATAAATCTTTTAACCAGATGAAATTGCCGTCGAACTCATTGGACTGCCATTCCCGGACAACGACTCCATTTTTCACAAGCTGGTATTCAATCGATTTGCGATCTCTTATCCCGCCATTCAGGAGAAACACCAAGTTCTCCTGGGTAGATCTCAGCGCCAATTTAACAGGCAGTCCCGAAAAGGAATCGATTTGATCGGGTGCATATTCCTGCGCCCATTTTTTTCTTTCATTTTCCTTGATCTTGTTGGTAGAAGGCTCCCGCAAGTGAGCCAGGAATCCGTTTAACTGGCTGGAAGTATAAATACCCAGCAGCGAGGGTCGCGTCTCCTTCCAATAAACAGCCGAAGACGATAAAATATCCGGGCTGCCTTTTTTGCGGAGCTCTACCATCAGGAAATGATTCCACGAAGTTTTATAGCCGCCCAAATATCCGAACCCTCTTTTAAAGGATCCCGATCGAAAATCATAATCTGCAAATTGCCTGATGGTTGACCATGGAACAACCGTTTCTTCCCCATTTAGCAACACCCGGTACTCGTAGTCATTAGCATTCGCCCTATAAATTCCCGGAGTTAAAAAAAACACTTCTGAAGAATCATAAGTAGAAATGCGGGCGGTAGCGGACGAAAAATTGCATCTGTACCGGAATGCCAAATCCCCGAAAGATAGTTCCACATTTGTTTTGCCCGAATTTTCGTCATAACTGCTGCCGATATCAGTATTCGCAACAGCCGTGACCAGGGTCGGAACCGGATGGTTCGATTGTTTTTGAAACGTAGACGCATAGACAGCCCAATTTTCGGTCGCAAATGGCGTCGAATCTCCCTGCAAAGGCTTTTGAGACATGGATGCGTGGGAAAGAATTGCCGAAGTAATCAGAAACAAAATCCTTTTCATGTTTATTATTTTATGCCAAATCTCAGGAGGAGATGCCCGAAAAATGGAACAAACGTGAATTCGCACCTTGTCATTGAGAATTCATACCAAATAAGACCATAAAGATACGCCTCCTCATCCACCCTACCGTGGAAACACCCTTTTTTGCCTTAAGTAAAGACATGGGCGTTTTCACTAATGTCGTTGACTTAAGCAAGAAAAGGTGTTTTCACGGTGGGGTGGGTATTGATAATGAAGTAATTTGTAGTGGGTATATAAGAAGGGGCGATGTAATCGTCGAAAACCATCAAAAGATTATCGGATCAAAGTAATCAACAAACTAAACCACCATATCAATGACAATGAAGCATTCAAAGGCCGTCACACGCACGGCCAGGAAGGGGCCTTCACTAGGAATCGCTTGCTTCCCTTCGGTCATTTGATAATCAGTATATTAAGAATGGGAAAGAGCGGGTTACAGCGAGAGATGGACAGCTTCTTCAGGGAGACGGAGAACGAGCAGTTCAGCATCCGGCGGGTTACCAAGAGCGGCTTCAGCAGGTCGAGACGGAAGTTGGCGCCGGAGGCCTTCCTGGAGCTCAACGATATTATCTGGAAAGACTTTTATGAGGAAGTCGATTTCTACGGCTATCATGGACACAAGTTGTTGGCGGTGGATGGCACTTATCTGAACCTGCCGAACCATCCGAGCATCCACGAGGAGTTTGACAGACGAGGTATGGGCCGGGGAAAGAACAAAGACCTGCCGAAGAGCATGTGTCTGCTCTCCGCACTGTATGATCCGGTGAACTATCTGACCCTGGATGTGCAGACCGGTCCGACCGATGGCAACGAGCAGGATTTGTTATTGAAGCATCTGCCAATAGTGGAACGGGGAGATGTATTGCTGCTGGATCGCGGATACCCAGGTACGGCGCTGTTTGCAGGATTGCAATCCAGAGGCATTCATTTCATCGTTCGGATGAGGGAGCATTGGTTGCCGGTCAAGGAGTTTAAGGCTAGTCGTAAGCGGGATACGATAGTAACGTTGACGGTGCCGGACAAGTACTATGACAGCTTCAGGGAGGAGTTTCCGTCGATGAAAAAGGAGGTCAAATGCAGGCTGGTCAAGATAGCGCTAGAGAATGGAGAAGAAGAAATATTGGGCACCTCGCTATTAGATACCGCAAAGTACAAGCTGCCAGAACTCGGTGAACTTTACCAGATCCGCTGGGGTGCCGAGGAAGGGTACAAGATGTATAAGGCGCGGGTGCAGGTCGAGGCTTTCAGTGGAAAGACGGCCACTGCCGTTAAGCAGGATATTTACGCCAAAGTGATGATGATGACGCTGTGCGCAGCATTGGCTTTCCCAATAGAGGAACGAGTAATGGCAGAATGTGATGCAGAGAAGCGGAAGGGTAAAATCAAGCACCACAGAAAGATCAACCGGACCTTTGCCTATTGGTCGACCAAATGTATCCTGATCGGTATGTTCATTAAAAGGACCATCAGATTAGCACTTGCCGTCTTCGACAAACAGGTGGCCGCCAATACAGAGATCGTTCGACCTGGCAGGCATGAAAAGCGAAAGCGACGACCGCCCAGGCTGTACCACATGAATTATAAGGACGTGTAAATCAAATAACCAATAACCCTTCAACCAGACCATATTATGCCATACGATAAACAATCCTTGTGGGGAAATTTTAAAAGCGCTCTAATTGCGAGCATCAAGGAAACGGAAGCTACCGCGTTTAAGGAAGCTTGGAAGTCCTGTGGCGATAGAACGAAATTTTATTTCTATGAATTACTGCCAAAAGTTGCGTTGAAACTAGACCTCGGATTTCAGACCGAAAAGCCATTTAGGATTGATGGCATTTTTGTAAAGAGAGCGGGCCAAACGACTAATGTCCCTATTATCTATCTGGAATCTGAAAACATAGCCACAAATTCACACGACGAAGTGTATAAGCTTTGCTGTCTGAATGCGCCCTTAAAAGTATTGGTAGTCTGCACTGAATGGGATAACGAATACTGGAAAAAAAAGGTTATATATGGCCATTGGCATTATATAGTTGAAGATTTCAAAGACGAATTATCATTAACCGGATATTTTGCATTTATCATTGCCGCGTGGGATCAAACCCTAAAATTTCACGCATTTGTACTGAACGAGCACGCAGAGATAATTGAAGATCAACTTTTAATTGAAATAAATCCAATGTAAAAATGCCAGCTACAAAGTGGACTTTTCAAAACCAGGTTCGCGCGATTCGTTAAGTCAACGACATTAGTGTTTTCACGGTATGAAGGGTATTGATATTTAGTTACTTTGGCAGGCATAACGCCTTTTGCATATGAGATACATTGCTCCCCTTGCCATATATCTTCTTAAAGGTACCCTCCTCAGACTTTCTTGTATTTACGCACATTTTATACTACTAGCATATTAAAGAATCAGTCTGGAAAAAGAAAGTTTGAATAAATTGTGGGCTATTATTCCTCTGACCCCTAAAAATCGATTGCCATGCTTTTTGAATTTGTCGAAATTAGAAATTTCAGGAAACTGCAGTCGTGCCGTATCGACTTGCTGGACAATAAGTCTGTATTTGTCGGCGCCAATAACAGCGGCAAAACTTCTGCGATGGACGCGCTCAATTTGTTCCTGAAAGCAAGAGAAAAGATATCCACTCGCGATTTTACTTTATCGAACTGGAGAGGCATCAATCAAATCGGCGACAAGTGGCAGAAGCTGGCTGGAGCCGAGCAACCAGACCTTGCCGTTACGAGTTGGGAGGACCTCGTTCCCCAACTGGATGTTTGGATAAAGATACTTCCCGAAGAAGTGCATTATGTGAGTCACCTGATCCCGACGCTTGGCTGGAACAGCAACCGCCTCGGGGTACGGTTGAGACTGGAGCCAAACAATATGGAAATGCTCTACAAAGACTTTACCGACTCCTTTACCGCAGCCCGCAATATGACCGAAAAAGCAGGTAAAAGCCTGAGGCTGTGGCCGAAGTCCCTATGGGATTTCCTGGAAAAAAGAATGAGCACCCATTTCTCCATATGCGCCTATATTTTGGATGAAGCCAAATTGCTGGACACGGCGGACGGCAAAGCAAGGCCGCAGGCGCTCAATCCGCTTGCGAAACAGGTCCAAGGTGACCCTTTTGCCGGACTGGTGAAGATTGAGATTATCAATGCCCAACGCGGGTTCTCCGACCCCAACTCGGAAGGAGAGGACCGAACAAAAACAACAGGCAACCTTACCCACCAGTTAAGGGAATACTATAACCGGCACCTAAACCCGGAGGATAAGCCGGAGCCGGCGGACCTTGAGGCGTTGCAGGCGATGGAAGAGGCGCGGGAGTCATTTGACGGCAAGCTGCTAAGGAGCTTTGACCGGTCATTGGATGAATTAAAGAAGCTGAACTACCCAGGCTTTGGCGGCAATCCAGGTATCCGCATCTCCAGCAGGATCTCTGCGCTCGACGGTCTCAACCATACTTCCGCGGTACAGTTTGAATTGATGAAAGCGGATAGTACTGGCGACCATCCCTGGGGCCTGCCGGAAAAATATAACGGGCTGGGCTATCAGAACCTGATCTCCATGGTCTTTAAACTGATCCGTTTTCGCGACGAGTGGATGCAGGTCGGCAAGTTGGCCGCTATACCCTCAGATGACGAAGGTGCCCCGGATTTCCAGCCGCTGCACCTGGTGCTGGTCGAAGAACCGGAGGCACACCTACATGCGCAGGTACAGCAGGTCTTCATGAAAAAGGCGTATGAAGTACTGCGCAATAATGCGCTGCTGGAGAAATATAAGCATTTCAGCACGCAGATGGTGGTGAGCACCCACTCCAACCACATTGCTTTCGAGATACCGTTTACGGCGCTGCGGTATTTCAGGCGACACCCAGCGCCTGATGGCGGCGTGCCTACGTCCACGGTTACGAACCTGCACCGGACCTTCGGTACCGAAAACGACACAACGAGGTTTGCGGCCCGTTACCTCAGGACTACGCACGGGGATCTATTTTTTGCCGACGGTGTGATCCTAGTGGAAGGCCAAGCTGAACGCATGCTGGTGCCGCATTTTATCCAGCACAATTATCCGCGTCTATCGAGCTGTTACATCGCTATCCTGGAGATCGGCGGCAGCCACGCACACACTTTGCGGCCGCTACTGGAAGACCTCGGCATCACAACGCTGATCATCACCGACCTCGACCCCGTGGACCCCACCAAAGACAATGGTTCGGTATACCCGATGAAAGGCCAAAATCTGGCGACAAGCAACAAAACCCTATCCGGTTGGGTTCCTGCAAAAAAGTTAGTTGATGAACTTTGCGGGCTGGACGGCAACGCAGTTGCCATGGCAGGCCGCCCGGTAAGGGTGGCTTATCAGCAGCCCATCCAGGTAAAATTTGAAAAGGATGATATGAGCGTGGAGATCATTCCTTCCACCTTCGAGGTTGCCTTGGCGTTTGATAATATTGAACTCTTTAAGTCCCTGAAAGGCACCGGCCTGATCGCGAAGATCAAAGAGGCGTTAACCGTTGACCATGCTGCCGAGGCAGGCCCGAAAGTGTACGAAGCAGTGCGCAAGTCTAATAAAGGCGATTTCGCCCTTGATTTGCTATTTCTCGAAGACCCGAAAAAACTCACAGTACCCACTTATATTGCAGCCGGCCTGAAGTGGCTGGAAGAACAATTAATCCCTGTAAAGCTATGAATGCAGACGAACTCGTAGACCAGGAGATAGCGGCCTGCCTGAACCCTGAGAAACCCAAAAGTTTTTTCCTATTTGCTGGCGCCGGTTCCGGCAAAACAAGGGCACTCGTTACCGCGCTCGATTTTATTCGCCGTGAACGGGGTCAGTACCTGAAAATGAACAAAAAAAAGGTCGCCGTCATTACTTACACCAATGCTGCCTGTGATGAGATCCGCCGTCGGCTGGATTATAACAGCCTCTTTGAGGTGCGGACGATCCACAGCTTTATGTGGGAGCTTATCCATCATTACCAAGAAGACATCCGCGAGTGGCTTCATGATGACCTTGTTGAAAAAATCGCGGCGCTTGAAGAACAACAAAGCAGGGGTCGGGCAAGCCAGGCTTCCCGTAACCGGGCTGCAGAAATAGAGCAGAAAACAAAACGGCTTGCGCAGTTAGACCAGATACGTGTATTCACATACAGCCCTACGGCCGATAACAATACACGGGATTCACTGTCTCACTCAGAGGTGATTGCCATGGGCGCCGCTTTTTTGACCGGCAAGCCCCTGATGCAGGAGATTCTGGTCCGCAAATTCCCGGTATAATTTATTGATGAGAGCCAGGACACCAAGGAAGAGTTGGTGGACGCCGTATTTCTGGTGCAGCAAAAGTACTCAGCACTGTTTATGGTCGGGCTTTTTGGCGATATGATGCAGCGGATCTATAATGACGGAAAAACCGGGCTGGGAAACAATCTCCCAGCAGATTGGCTGACGCCCGCTAAAACGATTAATTATCGTTGCCCGGTGCGGGTGGTAACCCTGATTAATAAAATCCGGTCGGTCGTAGATAACCAACTCCAGCAACCGAGGGACGATCAGGCGGAGGGCACGGTCAGGTTGTATGTCTCCCAGCGTCTGGATAACACCGGAAAGAGTAAGACAGAAGCCACCGCCTGCGAAGATATGGCGAGTATTACGGGCGATGCGCTATGGGCTGGTGACGGGGCGGTCGTCAAGACCCTGATCTTGGAACACAAAATGGCCGCGCGGCGCATGGGATTTCTGGACCTGTTTAATGCCCTTGCTATGGATGGTAATCTCCGGACCGGGCTGATTAACGGCACTTTATCCGGCCTCCAATTTTTTACCGATATGCTCTTACCGCTGAGGCAGGCCTGGTTGGCAGATGACCAATTCGCCATCGCCATGATCGTCAAACAATATTCCCCTCTTGTGAAAAAAGATGTGCTTAGAGGAAATAAGGAACAGCTTGCCCAATTTGGCAAAGCCCGCGAAGCAGTCAACCAATTAAATACTTTATGGGATAATGGAAATGTACCCCTGCTCGGCGATATACTGGAAGTAGTAAAAGACACTGATCTGTTTATATTGCCCTATCCGCTGGCTGTTGCGAAGGCGGCCGAAGAAGGCATGGAAGCTCCTGCCAAGCCCACAGCGGAAGAAGAGGAGGAAGAAGAAGATATATCCGGGCAGGCCATCAAAGCCTGGCAGGCCCTGCTACGCTGCTCATTTGGAGAGCTAGAAGCCTATAAAAGATATACCGCGGAAGATTCTCCATTTGGCACCCACCAGGGTGTAAAAGGTCTCCAGTTCCCACGTGTAATGGTAATCATTGACGACGAGGAAGCAGGCGGCTTCCTATTTAGCTATGATAAACTTTTTGGCGTAAAGGCGCTTACGGAGACGGACAGGGACAACGTCGCGTCAGGTAAGGATACCATGTTAGACCGCACAAGACGCTTGTTTTATGTGGGCTGTAGCCGCACGGAGAAAAGCCTTGCTATTATGGCCTATACAGATAATCCTGCAGGGCTGGTGCAGCAAGTACTAGCGCTTGAATGGTTTGACAGGGACGAAATTGTCATGATATAACGGTTGCGGTTTCTTGTAAAAACGAGAGACTCAGTCGAAATTTATCTAAGCAGATTAGGCTGGCAGTCTTTTGGAGTAGCCTGGATGTATGTTCCTCGATTGTCCTTATATGAAGACGCCAAAAGAGTGATTAAGATTAACGATGAAACCAAGATTAGGAAATTAATAATCGGCCTTGCGGACGGCAAAAAAACCGTGGTTATTCATCAGATTCTGACAAGTATCCTCGAACCTGGCAATGACTCTTTTGGAGTGACCTACGTTTACGGCAAAGACGGAAGGGTCATTGGCTGCGATTTTACTTACAATGGACTGAAATGGAGCACGGATAGCCTGCAAAATGGTAATATTTCTCAAGAAGAGATCAACAAAGTCGAACGGTACTGGCGACAAACGGAAAGCGTCCGACGATCGCCGTAGATTTCTGATCCGAAAATTAAATAAAGTTCTTAATTTGACGGCATGAAAGTCTTTTTGGTTGTAGCAACATTATGCAGCTATGTAAGCGGGGAGGCGCAACCAACCCTCTTCGGTCACTACCGCAGTTTCTTTGGCAGATCGATCAGGCTCCATCTGGATCATTCCTTCCTCTATGAGTGGCATTTTGACCTCATGTCCAGCTGGTCCCAAGGCACATTTACTGTGATTCACGACACAGTCTACCTGACGATGATCCCTGTTTTTGACACGATCCAAGTTTCAAAAAGTGGCCAGCCGGCTGATTCCCTCATTCTTGCTGAAGATCTACAGCCCAAGCGTACCGTTCCGCCCGATCCGACTATGCTATCTTCCGGCGGTCAAAATAGAGAGGACTGTCCAAAGGTGCTGGTTTATCAGCATAACAGGCTTTATGAGATCGATGTGAAGGGAAAGTTGATCCGGAAAAAACAAAAGGGATTTTCAAGCAACCGGAAGTTCGAACCCTGGTATATCAAACAGCCGGACTGACGTCTAGCCGGGTGAATTGAAAATCTTCCGCTATAATAAAGATATTCGTCTGACCCAGCAGCAGCGGCTTGATGTCCTTTTTTTCCAGCCGATGTTCCCGCTCAAAATGCGCTGGATTCTCTTTCGGGGAATAAGTCGAAGGAAAAGTATTTCGGGGAAATCCATTCGTAGGGGGTCTATTATTGAAGCGAAGGAGACGATCGATAGGGGAATGCCCTTCCTTCCCCCTCTGGCGACCAGGGAACCAAAGCCCGGTCAACAATAGAGCCGCTACGAATCGCCAAAGCCGAACTGGAGCTGGGTTTTGTCCTTCTGCCCATCGGCTGCGGCTGCTTGTACAATCGCAGGTCAATTATCTTTCGGAGAGCCCAGTTGCCCTGCCGAGGTGTCAATTCTCTTTTCTAAAATGTGAACATGATCAAGCAATTCCTCACGCTGCCTTTTTAGCCGTTCCTGCTCAGTAACGTAATTTTGGAGACTGTCTGGGTTGGCGGTATAGATGCTGTCCAAGCGCCAGAGATATACTAGACTAGCCGAATCCCTAGTCAATTCAAGTTTCCGGTATTTTACGTCGTTCGCCACATAAACTTTCAAAGATGCGCTTGTTACTCCCCACCCAATGGTGGTGATACAGAACAATAAAAACAGGCTGACCGTGATCCACATGATTTTTGGAACATAGTGGTGGTGTTTTAAGGGTTCCCCAAGTTTCGCAATCACTCTATCAAGTTGGGACGACAACTCCTGTATTTTATTTCCGGGGAATTTCTGAGACTGAGCCGACTTCCGGACTTCTTGAAGCCCGCTCCTCACTTCTCGAACGTCTGTAGAAAGGTCGGGGGCCTCATTGATCCTCCTTTCCACAACTTCTATTTTTCTCTCTTGAGCCAATAATTTCTCTTCCTGCCGCTCTAGCTTCGAAAGCATGGTATCGATCAAAACTTCACCAGTTTCAGTTTTTTGCTCAGACATATGATATTTTTTCGAAAAGGTTAAATGTGTCAGAAATTCGGGCGCTTCTTCTTTTTCTTTTTTCTATAGCTTTCAGGAGTAGTTTCGTGGCCGCCCCCTCCGCCATCAAATCCTGGTTGAAGCAGGATCCCCATTAGCTTCGACATTACTACTCCGATGCTGTCTCCGGAGAGACCCTGGGAGCTTGAAGCATTCTTCGCTGGCTGGAAGGAATTTTCCACTCCCGGAGGTTTTCTGAAAACCCGATCAGAATTCGACCTCAGTAATATTTGTTGCTCTGTGGGCGTCTTTTGCTGCAGGTCAATAAATTTTTTCAATCCGGCCAACGAGTATTTCCGGTCGATCTGGCTACCCTTGAAAGAAGCGCTGCCCATCTTAAAGCTGATTCCTTGCTTTTCCTGGGTCTGGCCTTTGTACTTGTACAAGACGTCAATTCCGAGTTTTTGGAGGCGCACCTCAAGTTCCTCCATATTGCGAGACCGGGTTATATTTTGGGCTATGGCTTTGTAAATCTTGTACTTGATGGCCTCGGACTTGCTGAGGGAATCTAAGTGAGTTCGCTGCAAATCTTTCCCGATTGCCGGGATCAACCTATATTCCTTGGTAAGCTCTTGGGCAACCTTCTTTCCCCTTAAACCAATCCAACTATCGGAAATTGCCTTACCATTATTATCTACCAGATTGGCGACGATGTGCAAATGTAGGTGCGCCTTGTCCGTGTGCTTGCTCACGGAGAATTGGGTATTGACAATCCCGAGCCGGTCTAAATACTTTCGGGCTATTTCTTTCAGCACTTCGTCCGAAGGCTTTTCGTCCGGATGAAAGCTGAGGATGGAATGAAAGACGGCTTTCCCTTTGGACGGCCTGGTCTGCTGCTGCCTCAAAAAATCCTCAGCCATTAATTTATAGTCATGACCACGGACGCCCTCAGCAGTCAACACTTCCGCCCCCTTTTTCTGGCAGACGTACCGGCAGGTGTGGTAGAATGAATTAGCGGGAAGTGGCTTGCTAATCACGCTTTCAGCTTTTTGAGGATTTCATCCAAATGTTTCCGGTAACTTTCGAAATAGACCATTGCACGAAGCGCGCCTTCCTGGTGACAGCTCTTCGCGATCTGGTTCATATTGTTTGCCATACCTATTAACATTCTGGCAGTTTCTCTTTCTTCTTCGGTAAGGCGGGTATTAATAATGGTATGAATTCCCAAATGCCGGAGATAGGCTGACGGTTTCATTCCAACTTTTCCGGCTTTCTCCTTAATGATAAAATATTCCGGTCGGGTAAACCTAATGCAAGCCCTGAGCTCCCTTTTGACGGCCTTGACTGGCCTGCCGGTTGGTTTTATTTTATGTCTGCTTGGTTCCATTTCCATAATAATATAACTGATCGCTTGGTTTTTCTCCCTATGCGACCAACGGGAGCATAGGGACGAGCGTTGTTGTCGGGACGTTTTCGTCCGACAACAACACCGCTCGCCTTAAAAACTTCGAAGTTCAAGACTGTTAGGAAGTCGCATTGGGGCAAGCCGAGAATGCAGCCCTCGGGCGACCTATTCCGGCAAAGCATGATTCACCCCAAGCTATCTAGTGAGTTTTTTTGGGCTGGTTAAAGTCAGGTCTATTTCGGCCGCATCATAAAACATCAGTCCGCCGACCCGTTTGAAAGGTAGTTGCCCATTATTGCGAAGAGCCTGCAACGTGCCCCCGGAAATATTAAGCATTTTCTTTACTTCTCTGGACTTTATCCAGCGCTTGGGCGGCTTGCTCAATTGGCCGTCCATCATCTTCCTTATATCTATGAGCAGATTGATCCTAAATTTCTCAAGATCGTCGAGTGTCACCAATTGATTCCCGGATGGCTGTTTTTGATCTCCCGGTAGGTATAGTAGCTTTCCCATGCTATTTTTGATTCAAATATACCGTTCCGAAATGCCGACGCATCAGTATGTGGAAGAAGTACGGATAGATTTTTTCGAGAAAATTTTGTTAAATAGCAGCTGAATCCCTTCATATATATAGTATATTCAATCATCGTCAAGTTTGATCGACAAAAGACGAGCTTTCTTATTGAAACCTTCCCTAAAACGGCAATTATATGATTGAAGAGTTAATGGATATAACATCCATCCATCCAAATAGCGGTATGCGCGTTAAAGAGATTTTGGTTAACCCATGGCAATCACCCAATGCCAAATTTTTATTTGAAATTTGGAAGGACGGCATGAGCGACGCCCCCCACGAAATTTGGGAAATAACCTGTATGGATTTGCGTGACAACCAAGGTATTCCCCTAGCAGTAATGTCCGGCACTCAAATAAAGTTATATCGCGACCATCCGCTCCTTTGGAGTCGCGAAGTATATTTCACCATTACTGGCAGAACTGAAAATATACCAGCCTTAATGGGAGAACTTTTTATTGAACATACAAAGATTTGCGGAAATTGGGTCGACTTCCACTGGCTTTATAGCGGCCTGCCAGAGACACTCGAAACACTACGGGAGAATCAACTTGGAATTCCGATCAATTTGAAAGATTCCTGTTTTCGCATATTAGAGCGGCATGGCGTGAAATTTCAAGTGAACTCTATCGACACTGAAGACGAAGATTTCCTTAAGGACTGTCAAGTTCTTTTCCTTAGCCATGAAAATTGGCCAGATAGCGAAAACTTCAGGCAATCTTATATTATAGGTAAGGAATTTTCAGCACGAAGACTTAGCTGAAATATTTATGACGCCCAAGCCCTCGGATCAATAAGAGCTCGGGCGCAAAAAAAACTACTTCACAGCTATTAGCGTTCAAATGGATCATATGAAATAGGTTTATTTTTACTAAATTGGAATCCGGCGTAACACGTTTGCATTATTTAGAAGCTACTGAGGATGAAAAAACTATTTCAAATTTTCAAAAGGAGGACACTTGCTGCTAACCGGTATCCCGAACTTTCTAAGGTGGGCGGGCTGAAAAATGCATTGAATTTTGAATTTCATAAGATCAATTCGCCCTTAACTGTTTTGGATGACGAGGCATTATCGAAATTGCCTGTTACATACGCTAGGGTGGAAAAGGAGAAGAAATTTTCACAAATTTATTTGGCAGCCGACGAAAAGCTTTATTTACCGGATTTTTGGAGGGATGGCGTTTGCCTTGCTCATGGTCAGGCAGATAATCTGACGGAACTTGCAAAAGCCTTGGATTTCTGGCTTTGTGAAGATGTGACGACTAAAAAACTATCTGAGGTTTTTCGCTTTATTTTACCAAATGACAAGGCAATGGCATTTGATGAAGGGCGAGAAATAGAGTATGCTTGGGAAGCGATTCATATGGACAGCTCAAGGATAGATTTGCAGGCTTTTGTCACTCTTGCCATAAAGGATGAAATTTTGAACAAACTTTTCCCTTTTACGAGCTTGAATAGGCTTTGCTTTAGCAGATGCACTGGGTATCCGTACACTTCAGACACCCCAATTGTCATACCTGTTGGCGACCAAAAATATGAAGTCCGAGCGCCGGATAATTACTCATTAGGAAGTGGAACCGCCGTAGAGGCATTGAGGATTATTAGAGAGCAATTGCCGTTGAATATCAAACCTGCTATCAAGGGCACCGCAGAAGATATTCAATGACGAGCCTAATAACGCCCAGATCCTTGGCAAACCATTGACCTGGGCGTCGAAATTCTATTTCACTGCTTTTAAGGCGGCGATGCTTTTGTTGCCATCCAATCGGTCTTGCAACAAATTCATATCCATCCCGATTTTTGTTTGGGTCACCTTGGCATAGAGCATTGTAGTGCTGATCTTGGTATGGCCCAACATTTTGCTGATTGTCTCAATCGGGACGCCATTCATTAAAGTGACTGTGGTAGCAAAAGTATGGCGGGCGAGGTGGAAAGTCAGGTATTTTTGAATTCCGCAGATTTCGGCGAGGATCTTCAGGCTGCGGTTTACCTCTTGGTTGCTTACCCGGGGAAACACCGTGTTGCGTTGGCCAACTTCTTCGCCGGCAAATTTTTCTAAAATGACCTGAGCTGGCCTAAGAAGGGGAACATTAACCGGCGTGTCGGTTTTGGCCCGGGTCGTCTTTATCCATTTGATTTTGTCAATCCCGGTCAAAATCTGCTGCGGCCGCAATTCCATCAAATCTATATAGGAAAGGCCAGTATAGCAACTGAACAGAAAAAGCTCCTTTACCCGGTTTAGCATGGGATTTTCAAAATCTCGGCCTTCCAGCTCTGCCAACTCCGCCTCGGACAGGAACTCCCGTTCGGTATGCTTGAACTTCAGTCGGAAATTTGAAAAGGGATTTTTGTCGATCCACTCGTTCTTTAGCGCCCAGGTCACCATTTTCTTTAGTCGCTCCAAATGCTTCATCGTCCCATTTGTCGTGCAGGGATCATTTTCTTTCAGTGAATTGTTCCGGACGAAAAACTCAAAGCCGGAGATAAATTCGTAGTTCAGATCCTTTAGCGGCATATCGGCCATTTTATACCGGTTGACCAAAAAAAGCTTGAGGTAGCTTTCCGTGGCATGGTAGTTCTTCATGGTGCCAGGCTTCAAAACCTTTTGCATCATGGAATGGTGCTGACCAACCAACCACAGTAGGGAATAGGCGGTTTTCTCTTTCTCGACCCCAAGGAACGCAATTTTTACCGCTGCGGCTGTTAGCGGCCGATCTTCGATTTGCAGCTCGCGGTAGTGCCGGGCTAACTTTCCCTGCGTTTCCTGTAAATAGCTGTTGAAGGCCTTGAGTTCGGGGTTTTTCGGTTTGGCTTCTCCTTTGCCGACATTCCAATCTTTCTTGGAAAAGGTCTGTTTCATGGAAAATTCGCAGATCGTCCCATTTACTGTGATCCGGGCATAAACGGGGAATTTGTCGTTGTCGCCATTTCTGCTAGTGCGCAAGACGAAATGAACGCCGAAGGTGTTGTTACTTTTCATACCATTATTTTTTTGCGTTATCAATCGTTCTTCGCGAGGCTGCGAAACCAAAGAAATGAGCTCAAACGAACGCTGGACGCGGCTTTCGGGCTAACCAGTGAACACAAAGGTAAATGCACAACCCAGTTCACCGGTTTGTTCACGCACCGTTTGAATTCTTTCGCAATAAAATGGTATGAAATTTTAGAAAAAAGCCCGTAAAATCAGCGTTTTACGGGCTCACGTCTTGTCTTAGCTTTAGACTCATTGTCGGGAAGACAGGATTCGAACCCCTTAACTTGGTTAAACCCATACAACTTACAGTTAACTTATATTAACTTGATAATTAAACAATAATAGATTTTCGGGTAAAATCCGTTTCTCATTTAACCGGTGAAAGAAAAGAAAAACTGTCCGAAATATGTCCGAGATTTCTGTCCGAAATTCCGTAACTTCGGACTATGGCATTCATAAACTTCTACCTCGATAAACCTTTCCTGCCTTCCATTCCACAGGAGCAGTTGAAAGAAGTCATAGCCGAATCCAAACGGCTTAAAAAGCATTACCCGA
>Ga0182030_10003725_pt1 | contig 32579 bp, 25 predicted proteins | sample 812S3MmetaG_FD_121299 | JGI IMG/M metagenome (GOLD analysis project Ga0182030, IMG submission 121299) | Permafrost microbial communities from Stordalen Mire, Sweden - 812S3M metaG (Illumina Assembly) | ecosystem: Environmental > Terrestrial > Soil > Wetlands > Permafrost | place: Sweden... | reverse complement strand
TGGAGTGGATGATGCTGATGCAGCGGCAGCTGCTGCGGCTTCTGGAGACTCATCATGTGTTCTAAATGCTAGCTGGCTGTTCGGAACAGAAGGAGCTCCCGTTCCACCTTCGAACATGTTCTTGGTTCCAGCATCACCAACCGGCGGCATCTGTGCTTGCTGACCACCTGCTGGTGGTGCAAATCCGGAAGGAGCGTTAAAAACGGGAGGTGTAGTCGGCATCGCGGCTGGTGCCGGAGTCGTTTGCTGTGAATATTGATCAGAGAGAACCTTGCTTGCCCTATCGGCAGCTGCTGCTATTTGATTGGGGGTCGCATTACCTTTGGTTTCCATACGCTTGGCTCGAGCTGCGGCCTCGACGTTGTGCTCGGGGTCGATAAGAACGCACATCAAATATGCTTGATGGGCATCTCTGTAATCTCCCGCCGCTTCCAGGCATTCGCCGTACATGAATTGGTAGCCGGCGTTACGAGGTTCGAGTCTGACTGCTTGCGCGATTTCACTTAATGCTTCGTTTTTCAGACCCTGACCATATAATGTTTGCGCTGCGAGTTTCAGTTTTTCTGCTCGAGCATGAGCATAAGCCCTACCCAGTGTCACTTTGCCAAGCGCAAGACCGGGATTATTGGGTTCGATCGCTTCTACCTGTCGATATTCGCTTTCGGCACCGGTGAAGTCATTTGTGAGTTGAAGGGCGGTTGCCAAACCGAGGTGGTGCTCAGCTGAAGACGGATTCGCTGCAACTTGCTTACGCCAAATTTCAACCAGTGCGGCACCAGCTGCCGAATCTGTGTTGTCGAGAATCAGTGCTTTTCTAAGAGAAGCTGCTGCCTGCGTCTGGTCGCCAGCGGCCATTTGCAGGAAACCTATTTGTCTGTGAGCTGCGCCACAATCGGGATCTTTGATGATTGCCTGGTGATACCAGTTAGCCGCTTGAGCTACCTGTCCCACTGAATATGAAAGGTCACCCATTTTGATATACGTTTTGGCGGAAGGGTCTAACTGCAATGCAGCGTTGTATTCGATTGAGGCGCCTTGCAGGTCTCCACTATCTTTCAGTTGGTCGCCAAGTTTGATGCGCGTTGCACCATTACTCGGATCATAACCAGCCTTTTTGATACCAGCGACCAGGTTGCGTACTGCCAGACTGTTGTCTGGGGCAGCTACAATCGCTTTCCTGAACAGTGAGCAGGCTTCTGAAACGCTGCCTTTGTTAAGCAGTATTTGACCATAAGCGGTGCGAGCGGCCGATAAATTGATGCGGAACTGGCTGTTGTTTGGATCGTATTTACAGGCTTTTTCGTGGGCGGTTATGGCTTCTACCCAGCGACCCTGCTTGCCTAAGCTGACTCCCTGATTATTAGCGTCTACTGACATTTGCTGAATTTGTTTGTAATAGTCTATCTGTGCCTGACGAGCAGCTTTTTGATCGTCTACGCCTTTCTTAGCCGCTGCTTCATCGGCGGCTGCTTTCTGTTTGTCTTGTTCGCGGTAGTCAGGTTTACGACTCCATCGACTGCCTGTTATTGGAATTTCTACCTTCTGACCCTCGGCAAAACTACCTTGAGCTTTTGTCGCTTTTGTAGGCTCGGCATTTGTCTGAACCGCAGACCCGCCGTTTATTGCCAGTGCTGGAATGCTACTTGCCATCAAGCAAAGGCTCGAGGCCAGAATGAAAGAGTGATAAATGGTTGAACGGTTTGCCATATTGCCTTCGTCTTGCTGTCTCGGTAGCTGCCGTGCCTCTTGGAAATTGTGAGCTTAGCTTAACTATTTTAGGCACTGCAAGTCTATTGGGGGTTATCCCACTTACTTCGTATATTCCCCATACGTGTCCAAAATATGATTGCAGTTGCTTTTCAGCCATTATGCTTGACGAAGCATCGCCCATAACGTACCTTAGCCTTAAAGGGGTAATTTATTGGGATTTGATGCTGTGCTCCGAATCCGTTGTTACAATTAACCTGGATCGAGTAGTCGGACTTATCATCAATCAAAGAACCGGAGTTCTCCTTGGACGCAGCATTATCACAACAACCCGTCAGGCATTCAGTGTTTCGCCCTAGAACAGTACTTTGCGAACGGCACGAATTAATTCGTTTCGGATTGAAGCGAGTCGTTTCTGAAGTGGTGGAAATTGTTGGCGAAGCCTCCGACGGTATGGCTGCGATCGAAATGATCCGCCGACTCAGACCAGATTTTGTCATTCTTGACGTTGATCTAGACGCTCTCAATGGAGTCGAGGTTGTTCGCCGCATCACCCAGGAACTTCCAAACTCCAACGCTCTGATCCTGACCGATTCCTATCACGCTACTAAGTATCACAATCAGTTGATGCGAGCAGGTGCCAGAGGTTTTTGTCTCAAGAGCTCAGGTCCGAGAACTTTATTCGAAGCAATCGAACAGGTAACCAGAGCATTGCCATACTGTGATCCGAAGATCACTCAACTGGTAAAGCAGAGCGCGACCAGTTCGATGCCGAACTGCAATCTCACGGACCGTGAAATTGAAGTTCTGATCAGACTCGATTTGCGGAACAAAGAAATTTCTGAAGAACTAGATATGAAGTTGCGTACCGTTGAAAAGCATATCGAGTGTATTCTCGCCAAGCTCAAAGTGCCGACCCGCACTGCCGCTGCTCTGAAAGCTGTGCAACTGGGTTATGTTCTTCTGCCTAAGATGCCAGGTCGTGATCCAGTCACTGGTGTCACGCATGAACAGACTGTAGCTGAGCTGCACGCAGAATTGGCCATTGCAAATGAGCACTTAAAAGCGTTGCTCAAACAGAACGAACTTTTGAAAGAAGCTCTTAATGACCGTATGCGCGGTTCTGGCGACAGAGGACAACACCCTGCACCTCCTAACTACCCAGGGCAACCACCTGCGGGTCAGGGACCAGCTGGCGTTTAGTTTGTTAGCCTTAAATAGCGACTTCTTGCCGTAGCTTATTTATCGGTTTCTGCGTATAGTTTGTCGTCATCAGGAACTTCGAGCGCTCGCCAGCTGCCAGATATGGTACCGCTGGCCAGCGGATCGATCTTTTGCGCTTCAGCGATTCTGTCCATCTTTTGCAGTAAGCTCGCGTAGTTTCTAGCGATGCGAGTCGTCGTCGGATGCGTGTCGCCGAGTTTGGCTACGCAGATTTTTACAGCAATCTTGTACGCATTTTCTGCGGCTGAGTGCTTGTTCTGCACGTGATAAACGGTTGCAAGATTCTGGTATCCACAGGCTACGTCTGGATGATCTGCTCCCATATTTTGAGCGATGATACGAATATGTTCTCGTCCGAATTGCTCGGCTTCTGGATAAGACTGCAGAAAATAAGCGATTCTTCCCATGTTGCTCAAAGCAAAGGCGGCTGAAAGACTGTCGACGCCATGCATTTCAATGCGTGAATCAAGAGACGCTTGATACAGCGTACGCGCCATCTGGAAGTTTTGTTCGAGCGTATAGGTTTCAGCCACGCCTTCAAGACACTCGCAATACCGAGAGTCGTAAGGTTGCGACAGGTACTGAATGATTTCGTTCCAGACCTGTCTTGCACCTTTGTAGTCTCCGCTGGCAGTGAGTTGCAGAGCGACTTGCTGCATTGCGCCGAGGTTGACGTTAGGAGTATTGGCTGCTGCTGAAACTGGTTGTGCACTCGTGTGTGCAGCTGTGGATGCCGTGGATGCCGTGGACTGTTCCGCCTCAGGCTCGGTCGTCTGCGCCTTTGGTTTAGCTGAAACTGATTCTTTGTCTTCAGCCTGCGGAGTTTTTTCGACATCTTTCGATTCGTGCCATTGCAGTTCTTTTAAAGCTTCTGAGATAGAGATAGCACGCCTGCGGCTGTAATCAAACGCTATGGTGGCATGTTCCAGCGTCAGTCTTCCTTCGTGTACGAGCGTTCTGCACTCATCTGCTTTCTTCAGCGTGTTTTCGTCCATAGTGCCACCAATAAGCAGCACTTGCGAAATGATTTGAGTGTTATGTTTGGCTGTTTCAAATGCCTGCGTTACCTCTGCGTCATCCAGACAGCGCAACATTTTTAGAAACGCAAGCAATGAAGGAGGCTGCGGTTTTGACGGTTTTACGCCATCCTCACGCAGTGATTTTAGAGCCCAGTGAAATTCTTTCCCGTCTTTTACATGATCGAGAATGGTGCGTACTTCGCCAAATCCTATAGCAGAATCTGCCAGCAATTTTTGACTCGCGAGCGCAGCATCTAGAACCTCCCGTGTCATAAGCCTCGAGTTCACCAGGACTTCGCCGACAGGCAGCTTTGTAATGAGCCCGGTTTCGAGTGCTCCTACAAGTTCGCTGTCTGAGATCACTCCCGCAAAAGTCAAGATCTCGCCTATGCGTGGTGCCGACCTTTTGGGTAGGTCATAGAAACCTTTGGCCTGCAGTGATTTTTCAAAGGAAATTTGTCGTCGTCTTGATTCTTTCAGTGCGACCACGGCCTGTTCTCTGTCTATCTTCTGATCGCGGATCATAATCTGCGCGTTTACAGCTGCCGCGAGCAAAGATTCGGAGATGGTGCCACCGAGGACCAGGGTTCTGCCGAATGGTAATCCGCTTTTCTTTTGATGAGAAAGTGCTGCCTCGAGCTGTGTGCGAGAGATGTAATTACTCGCGATCAATAACTCACCGAGTGGTGTTGTTTCCTGCAAGGAGTCTGAAGGTGCCCAGCCAAGATGTGTTAGCGCTTGCTCGAGGGGCACTTTGTTCTCTTTAGCAAAATGCATGGCCTTTTTTGCTTGCTCTATGTCCAACAATTTTTCCTTGAGAAACGATTGGCAAAGCACTAAGTTCTCAAGATCATTTTCTGAAATCACACCTGTCAATACGAAGACGCGACCGACAGGCATGCTCGTCTCGTTTGCGATCGACAACATGTCGGCCAGATCGCTAGGTGCTGCAAAGTCAAATTGAACGAGCAACTCTCCCAATCGAAACCGATTTATAGATTCAATTGATTTGTTCACGAACACTCCTGAGCTTCATCGACTCGATTGCTTGGTCCGTAATTTCCGTGCGATCTGGTGCCAGAGTTGACCAGAGTCTCCTTGGTATTGATAACTTGTTATTACTACACTACAAATCAAGTATATTGCCACATTACAGATTTGGCGATCAATAAAAACTTCGAATTGTTATTTTAGTGCCGGCCTGCTCGAATGTGCGGATCTGGATAAATTCGATAATGCTTAAGTAGTAACATTACCCAGTTCCCCGGATGGAGAAACTAAATGGCAATAATTACTGGGCTCTCTGGAAACGAACTATATTGTCTGAAGGAAAAAGGTTACGAACCCGGGAACCTCGTAATTGGTAATAGTGTATTTGCCCTTGGATTCGTCGGTGGTATCGCGTCGGGGTTCAAGACTTTGGGGGGCGGCGAAGTTCACGAAATCACCGAGATTATTCGAGAGGGGCGCCAACTTGCGTACATGCGTATGGTTGAAGAAGCGCGGCGCCACGTCGGTGTTGGTGTAACCGGAGTGTCAAGTCAGCTGATTATGCACTCTTCGAATATCGAGTATTTGTCTATCGGGTCTACTATTCATAAGCAAGTTGAGAGCCCTTCCGATCACTTGTTTTCAACTGCAGCAAATGGTCAGGAACTATATTGTCAGCTAGATTGCGGTTTTGAGCCGGTGCAATTTGTCTTTGGAAACGTCGCTTATTCTTTAGGGATAGGCGGAGGAATAAAGGGAAGTTTGCGCAGTCTGAAAAGCGGCGAAGTCGTAGAGTTTTCCGACATGCTCAATAAGACCAGACATCTGGCTCTCGAGAGAATTTTAGCTGAAGCCAGGGAGGCTGGAGCGAACGCTGTATTGGGTATCAGGACAGTCGTTACCCCAATGGCTGGAATGCAAGAAATGCTTATGACCGGCACCGCTTCGTTCCACCCACATTTACCGGAAAGTTGCAAGGCGACTCCAATTACCAGCGATCTCACCAATGAAGAGATGTGGAACGTAATTCATTCTGGGTTCTGTCCAGTCAAGTTGGTGCTCGGTGTATCCGTATTTTCTCTGGGCTTTGCCGGTGGTATCAAGGCTATGCTGAAAAGCTTCGTCAGGGGAGAAATCAAGGAACTCACTTATCTTATTTATCAAGCAAGGGTCAGAGCTTTAAATATGGTGGCCGAAGATGCCGCCAGTTGTGGAGCCGACGACGTAGTCGGAGTTAGAACTTATGTTTACGATTTTGGCGGCGGCATTATAGAGCTGCTTGCGATCGGCACGGCGATCAAAAGAGACTCGAATATAAAACCTCAAAGCGCTCAACTGATTCCACAGGTCATTATCAAGGATGTAGAAACGTTCACCAATAATACTTCGCTGTACGCCACAAGCCTTACAGGGACCACGAGTATGGGATAAACCTCAGCAATAGCTCCCTCCCCATGCGGTTTCCCGACCTGGTTTTCAAGCATGGTGGCGAAATTGACTTTGCTGGGTGACTTGAGGTCTGCTATGCTCCTGCTTGGCTTCTTAATGGTTGATTCATGCCGGTTGCAAACGTATTCTCTAATTATTTTGCAAATCTAGCTGGTGGCATAAATGGTGCGCGGCTTAGATATGTCGCTGTTCCATTTATCATTTGCGCATTCACACAGACAACTGCCTTTGCAGTTGAAGGCAATAGGGCTCTGGCACCGGTGACCATTGTCGCCCCTTTGGCCAATAACGCAACTACAGCAACAGCAACCGCAACTATACCTGCGACCCCCGTTGCCACCACGGTTCCAGCCTCAGCATCCCCGCTACAACAACCCCACAAAATGCGCACGACTATTACAGTCAGCGAACCGAAGTTTCCTATAGGTAATAAATTCAGTAGGACCGTTCAGACTGTCACCGGAGTCAATTTTTTTACCCAACTGGTGGCGGGAATGATCGCCTCAAGAGTAGTGGAGAAGAAAGTTGGCGGGCATGTCAAAGTTAAGGTCAAGGTTTACAGCCTCACAGATTTGTTTGCTGGAAAGGTAAAGTCTGTCAGCATCAAGGGACGAGGTTGCACATTAAAAGATGTGCCTCTCGGGACTGTGTTGTTAGTATCGAATGATCCCATATGGTTTGACTGGCATAGACGCGATGGCAAAGTGACCGGTTTGAGTTATCCGTTCACAATGCGAGTTACTGGAGATCTGGGGCAGCAAGAGGTATGTAAGGCACTGTCCACCGAATCCCTCGCTAACTCGCTTCGGGGGTTGAAATTAGATGTGCCGGGTCTTGGTGAACAGCGGCTTCAGGTATTACAACCACGAGTAGCGCTGGGCGACAGGCGGATCCAGATTGATGCTCGGCTTATCACAAGGGGCGCTAGCCCTGATACAGGGGTTGATTTGACTATTTCTGCCGTACCCGTACTTGATGGATCCAAGATTTTTTTGCGAGAGATGCGAGTTAGCAGTCCCGATATCATAGACCCTGAACATTTTGCTAAATTTGTAGAAGATCTGTTCAACCCGATCGTAGATTTCGGAAAATTTGATCGTGCCGATCACGCCTTCCGGTTGACCAGTTTCGTTGTCGAGAGGGATCGAGTTAATGCAAGCGGAAACTTGCTGCTGGTCCCCCGATCGGTTGGCTCGGTTAAGAATGCGGCAGCCATTACACTGCCCAGGTGAGATAGATGATCAAATTTCTGTTACGCCTGCTGCTCCTTTCTCTCGTCTTTCGGTGCGCTCTACCAGCGATACCAGGCATTTCTTTCCATGGGCATCTTAGCAACGCCATAGTTATGGCTGTTGCCTTCAGCGTTCTTTTCTGGCTTATCGACAGGCTTGCTCTTTTGTTAAGCACCATTTTTACAGTGACAACTCTCGGATTGGCGCTACTATGGCTGGTGCCGTTCTGGATTTTCGGTTTCTGGATCGTTCCGACCCTGGCACTGAAGCTGGTGGCGTACGTAATGCCCCTAAATCTCAGTATCTCAGGGTGGTTGCCGGCCATTTTCGGCGGCTTAATGCTACTTGCTATCAATTTTTTTCTTGGTAGACTGGTGAAATAGTGATACCATTCAGATGCCTGGTTCTCCAGAACTATACCAACTGATCCGTGAGCACATGCTTTCTAAAAAAAGACATTTTCAGCCAAAACTTAAAACGCCTTTGCTGTATAGCATTGCTATCGCTGGGTTTTCAGTCTTACTAAGTTCATGCTCCGAGCGCACTGTTTTGCATGGTGAAGCAGATGATCGATCCAGGCATGGCGGATCACTTGCCACCAGCCTTAGAGCCAGCGATACCACTAGTGATGCTCAAAACAGTATCGAGCGCGGCGCAGACAACGTTAAGATCTGGTTCGTTCGAGAGCAGGGCGGTGAACTGCAGCCTGCAGCAGTCGAGCGAACATTGATCACTCATGACCCGATTAAAGAAGCTACCGACCAGTTGCTACGCGGTCCCACGCAGACAGAAGCCGCTGCGGGACTCAAAAGTGAAATTCCGCTCGGAACTGTAATCTTGGGCGTTGAAAAGAAAGGCCCGATTACCGAACTAAATCTTTCGCAGCGATTTGCATCTGGTGGCACGTCTTCAATCGAAGCACGCTTGAGCCAATTAGAACGCACAATAAGTGATGTCGCAGGGAAGAGCAAGGTTTTTCTTGATGTCGAAGGGCACCGCCTGCTTACAGCCGGTGACGGCATGGAAGTCAAACAGCCGATTAACTGAGCTTGCTAGACTTTGGTGTGGTTCGTGGTGCCAGCGCCCTGGGCTGTATGAGCTGCTGCTTCGGCTGCTGCTTCCGCCATATTGGCTTCTTCTGTCAAGTCGAGTTCAAAGAGTCCGCCGCTATCGACCGTTAGTCTTTGTATTCCCTTTGATGGAGGATAGTTGCAGTTGCGGATTGTTTTTGCTGAATTCTTCGAATCTTTGCCGGGTCGAGAATATTTGAGCATTTGGCAATGTCTCAGTGGAGGGTCCTCCGTTCCTGATGTCTGCAATGAAGGACTTCCAGTCTGATTCAAGGGCGGGAGCTTGCTTTGCCATAGCTGCTTCAAATAAGGTCGAATAATTCCCGATGTTTCCGGAATGGCATAAATCTAGATAAGTTTGTAGTTTGCCTTTTTTTAACAAGTACAACGCCACAAACATTGGTGTCACGTCATCAGGTTGTGGTCGTGAGTTGTTTATGACTTCGATAAGTGGTGGCATCTCTGAGGTAGGAAGCACGTATGTTCGAAGATTCTGAGATAGAAAGAGCTGGCAGTCAGTAGGTGACGTGTAGCCATAGGACTTTGTGAGCAAGAGGGCGATTCCTTGTGGCGCCCATTTATCGATGAAGGGGGAATCGCTCAAGACTTTTTGAGTCAGTGTGTAAAGCAGTCCGCTTGTATCTGCTGAGGCGTAGGAAAAAATTGAGTCACTACCTGGATCATAGTGGGATCTGTGCACGTTCATCGCGGCGGCATTTTTATCTGAGTCATAAGTCCCTTCTTTAATGCCGTTCTTGCTGGACATGAAAGCGTCGTATAGCGCGCTGTTTTGGAAGGTGAAGATGTGCAGAAGTTTGCCCGCCCTCACGTGAGCTACATTCATATCGACGAATTTAAGCAGTGATTGCAATCGATCTGCATAGTCTTCGTTTTCAGCTTTGGAAAGATTAGAGGTGCATAAAACGAAATATATTCGTTCCGCTCTTTGCGCAAACTCAGTTTCGGCTGCTTGTGCGATTGGCCTGTTGCGGTGGTGAATGCGCCCCGCTTTGCGTGCTTCATCCAAATCAGCGTCGGCATCACTAGTGTCTTTAAGACCACGATAGGCCATTGCTCGCATCCATAAGGAATCGCGACGCAAATCGGGATTGCCTATTTCGGGAGTGGTTCTGTCGAGCGCTATGTCAAGATCGTCGATGGCGGCCTGATATCTTCCTAACCGGATATTTGCCTGAGCTCTGTTCAGATGAGCAGTCGAGACTGCCGGCGCTTCTTCGATTGTCTTATCGCAAGCTAAAACTGCTTCGTCTAGCCGGTTCAGCCGATAAAGCACATCCGCCTGGTTAACGTAAACGTCCGCTTTTCTTGCACGTCCTTTATCTAGAGATGCCTGGTAATCCTTCAACGCCTTGTCGAATTTCCCAAGTAAATGGTATTGAAAAGCTCTCCCAAAATATGAGTCGGTGCCTGCGCCGTATTCAATCGCCTTGTTAAAATCAGCGATTGATTTTTCCGCTTGTTGCAACTGCGCATAGAGCGTACCTCTGAGTTGATAAGCGGCCGAGGAATGCGGATCAATTTCAATTGCCAGGTTTAAATGCTCTTTAGCAGCGGACGTATCCTGGCTAAGCAGGTCGACTCCTGCCATCGTCATCGCCGACGAGCTGATCATGAGCGGCGCGAAAAGAGCGGCCAGCGCAATAAAGCCTATCGAAAATGCCGCGATGATAATCAATTTTCTGTTTTGCAGCGGTCCGCGCGAATTTGTGGTGGAACCATCACCAAAAGAACTAGGTGGTTTTTCGTAGTTCAAAACACTCTCCGCCGACTTCAGCTCTAATCATGATCGAGTTGGTACTATTGATCAAGAACTCTTTGTGCCCGCCGGCAAGGATGGGCTCGTAAAAAGGCGGAAGATTAAGCGCTGCTAATCTGGCATAATCCTTAATGTTGCCTGACTGTCCGCGACTGACAGAATTAATCTCTGTTATTATTAGGAGTTCAGGGCGCTTCTGTACTCAGAACCGTGAGAACTCCGTAGCTCCCGATTATTTTCGATTACTTTTCAACGAACGGTGCGCCCAATGAAGCAAGGAATTCATCCACAATACCAAGAAGTCATCGCAACTTGTGTTTGCGGAAACAGCGTCGAACTTGGTTCGACAAAGCCTGCGATTAGAGTAGAAATTTGCAGCAATTGCCACCCGTTTTACACCGGGCAACAGCGCATTGTTGATACCGAAGGACGCGTAGATCGGTTCAAAAAGCGCTACAAATTGGATGAAGCTGGCGCGACTAAAACCGGCTGATTTAAAACCGCTATGGTTTAGAACTGGCCTGGCAACCTGCCAGGCTTTTTTTTGGAGAAACTCAGCACCTGCGACCTCGAGGTAGAAATGATAGTGAAAGCCGCCCCGTCCTTGACAAGCAAAGATCGCCTGATACTAGCTCTGGATGTAGACAATGCAGATGATGCCAGGCGCTGGATCGATGAATTGCGAGAAGAAGTCGGTCTCTTCAAGGTCGGTCTCGAGCTCTATGCGAGGTACGGCACCTCGATTCTTCAATACATGCAGAAAGAACAGATTCCCTACTTTTTTGACTGTAAGTTTCTAGATATTCCAAATACGGTGGCTGGCGCAAGCAGATCGCTTGTTGGACGAGGCATCAAAATGTTCAACGTGCATGCAACCGGCGGATCAGAGATGATGAAAGCCAGTCTGGCTGCGGTAGAAGAAGAAGCAACAAAAAAAGGTGTGGCAAGACCACTCGTTATCGCAGTGACAATCTTGACGAGCCTCACCCGGGACGTTCTGGAAGAAGAGATTGGTATCAAGCAAACCGTAGAAGCCAGTGTTGGAAGGTTGGCTCTTCTGACCAGCCGTGCAGGGCTTGATGGCGTGGTCTGTTCTGCGAGTGAAGTTTCGACAACCAGAAAGCTCTGTGGAAAAGACTTCTTAATCGTGACGCCCGGAATTCGTCCGACCTGGGCTGGCGATGACGATCAAAAACGAATCGTCACTCCTGGACAAGCTATCAAGAACGGATCCGATTACATTGTGGTTGGTCGACCGATCACCCGAGCTAAAGACAAGGCCGATGCCGCTCGTCGGATCGTAGAAGAGATGGAAGCTCAGAACTAATCAATCAAATCAGTTTTTTACTTTTGCGGAAGCGCTGGCCTAGTATGATTATTGACTCTCTCTCGTTTGGCTTATCAGCGCCAGCAGGTGTTCATACGCTTTATTACGCACTATAAGGAAGGTTTTCATGACTTTGAAAGGTAAAACGCTTTTCGTGACCGGAGCCTCTCGTGGAATCGGGCACGCCATTGCGTTAAGAGCTGCCAAAGATGGTGCCAATGTAGTAATCGCTGCGAAGACCACAGAGGAGCATCCAAAACTTCCGGGAACTATCTACTCGGCAGCGAAAGACATAGAGGCGGCTGGTGGACAGGCACTGCCTGTGGTGTGTGACATCAGATTCGAGGAGCAGGTGCTTGAGTCCGTCGAAAAAGCTGTCAAACAGTTTGGAGGAATCGATATCTGCATAAACAATGCAAGTGCGATTAGCCTGACTCCCACTTTGCAGACCGAAATGAAGCGCTACGATTTGATGAATCAAGTCAATTCGCGTGGAACATTCATGGTTTCGAAGGCCACAATTCCACATCTCAAGAAATCAGCTAACCCGCATATCTTGACCTTGTCGCCACCATTGAACATGCACAAGCGATGGTTTAAAAACCATGTCGCTTACACGATGGCAAAATATGGAATGAGCATGTGCACGCTAGGTATGTCTGCAGAACTGGCAGGCGATGGTATAGGTGTAAATTCGCTCTGGCCTGAAACGGCGATTGCTACAGCCGCTGTGGCTAATCTGCTTGGTGGTGAGAAAGCAATTCAGGGCGCCAGGACTGTGGAAATAGTGGCTGATGCCGCTTACGTGATTTTGAATCGCAATTCTAAAGAATGCACCGGTAACTTTTTTATAGATACTGAAGTTCTGCTAGAAGAGGGCGTAACAGATTTCGACAAGTATGCCGTAGCACCAGGCACTGCCCTCTTGCGTGACTTCTTCATCGACCGCTGGGTTACCGGAGTCGAGGAAAAATCAACGAGCGCGACTTAATCGCGCTCTAGTTGATTTTTCGGGTGTCGATGAAAAACTATTTGAGTTTGGCGAGTGCTGCGGTCCAAGCATCTGCCGTGCCATCGGCGATTCTTCCACTTGTAAGCATAAACTCCATGTTATGCATAGCAGCCTCATAATTGGATGCGTACAGACGAGAGAACTGTTCAATCTGTGCGGGATCGGTGAGGTTTTTCGCTGCCCAGTAGGAAGGTGATTTGAACCCTTCGCGTTCTGCCTGCTGTGCCAGGTTTATTGCAAATGATTGATCATCACCAGTTGCGTTCGGAAATTCAGCAAGGGCAAAGGCTTTTGTCTCAGCAGACACGCTCGCCGGTGCCAGGGGCACGGTATCGTTGGCGGGTATTGGAGTGGTATCACCACCGAGCGCCACACCAGTATTATTCACGACCACTGGAGTGGTATCAGTAGCCACCACCGGTGCGCCAACTTCGGAAGGTGGCACGATCGTTTCACCGGATTCTGCTGCTTTTGCCAAAGAGGCGATTATTCCCGCTTTGGCCACCCCAGCCAGGGCACCGCCAGCAAAAAATCCAGCAGTGCCCGCTGCTACTTCGGAGCCGAATGCTCCAACTCCTTCGAGCACAGATTTGGACTTTTGATGATCTGCTGATGAAAATTTGTTTCTATCATATTCAACAGCGACACTATGTCCAAGGTTTTTTGCGCCGTTCACAAGGTCCTTTGCTGTATTTTGGATGCCTCCGTGTTGCACAATTTCATAGGCACCCATGCCCAGGGCGGCTACGCCACCTACGACTGCTGCAACCGTTCCAACTGCGACACCTTCTGGAGCCACTGCTACCGCTACTGCGCCGATGGCAAGTCCGACGGCTGCGTCTTTCAGCAGTTCGACAGGATGGTGGATAACTTCGTTCAAGGCGCCCTTTCCAATGTCGCCTGCGACCTGCAAGGCGCCCTCAGCCGAATGTTCAACGTTGCTAAACCAGTCGGTTTTAGCCGGCGCTGGTGGGTGAACTATTGTCAGGTTTGGTAGGTTTTCTTTTGGTGCTGGAGTTGAAGATTCGTGGTTGGCGCTGCCAGTCGCGTTACTGGTGCTTTTGGCTCGTTGAGCATCTGAGGCTTCTTGAGAAAGTTTGCTCGCTACGCTTGCGTCGGTTCCATGATTTTGATTATGAACCTTGTCCAGATTCGTTGTGTTGAGGTCTGGCATAGCGCTCTCCTTCGGTGATTTACTCAAGGAGAATAGCTTTCGTTCCGTGCCCCGGTTGTTGCACCGGAGTGTCAGGAGTGTGATGTGGAAGTAAAAAGACTTTTTAGCCAGCTGAAAGAGTTGATGTTTTATCGACATCCAGTCGTTTGGCATCTTGATCGCGTTTAGATTCATGATCAGCCGATTCCAGGTGTTCAGAGCTTTGCAGGCTTGATTCCAGGCGCTTTAAGTCTGTTGTCGGAAGTTCAGCCGTTGCATTTTCCTTCTCAATTTCTTGCTCTAATAATTCAGCCATCACAATTTCGTTGATACCAGCCGGAGCTGATACGGTAGATTGTTGTTTTGGGACGCGATTGAACAAGGCGAGAAAATTGTTCCAGGGATTTAGCTGTCGTATCTCTGTCGGTTCCTTATATATGTATGATAGCGGCTCAGCCAACTCTTCGGCTTTAGCATAACGCACAAGCAAACCTCGACTGGCTGCCGAGATCGACCCTGTCTCTTCCGATACCACTATACATAGACCATCGTAAATCTCAGACAGACCAAGCGCTGCTCTATGTCTGGTGCCATATTTGGTGCTCAACTTGGTGTTGCCTGTCATCGGCAAAATTACCCCAGCCGCTACAATCTTATGGCGCCGAATCACTACCGCTCCGTCGTGCATAGGACAGTTCGGAAAGAATATCGTCTGAAGCAGGTTGCTTGAAATGTCTCCATTTACCGTTGTGCCAGGGCTCAAGTAGTCTCGCTCGCCTTCCAGCGGTTCGACTACTATTAGTGCGCCCGTCTTATTTTGTGAAAGCTCGCCTACCGCATTAATGATTTGTTCTATGTCTCGTTTGAATTTGTCTACTTCAACGTTTCGAAGAGAAAGATCGAATCTGAATCTTTCCATCCTTCCAAGATAGCCCAGTCCACGACGCATTTCGGGCTGAAAGGTGATCACTAGAGCCAGTACTGCCACTGGTATCAAGCTTTTCAGTATCGAAGTTATGAGAGTAAGTCCCAGCAGTGCCGAAATGATGAATATGACAGCAACTACCGCCAGGCCTTTTACCAGTCTTTCGGCCTGTGTTCCCTTGATGCGTCGCCAGACCCACGCAGCTGCATAAGCTATCAAAATTAGTTGTACAAGAATTTTAGGCTCGCTGAGCCATCGAAAGTGAGACAGGTATGAAGTAGGATCAGGCAATGTGCACCGCCCAATCTTGCGTAGCTAAACCTTGCGTAAAGCCCTTACTGTCTAGCTTTTGTGAGAAACCTGGCAGGTATCCGATCATGTTTGATTAGATCCTCCAGTGTCTCGCGCTCTATTATCGTTTCTGCCTGCCCGTCTTTTACTAAAACACAGGCTGGCCGCCCAGTTCTGTTGTAGTTTGAGGACATGCTGTAGTTATAGGCCCCTGTGCCAAAAATGGCAATGATATCGCCAGGCTGAGCTGAGATATCGGTTTCCTTTACGATTATATCCCCGGACTCGCAATACTTGCCAACAAGACTTATCGGGTTTTCCCTTTTAACTGAGTCCATGCGGCTGGCAATAGCTGCCGTGTACTTTGCTTGATAGGTGATTGGCCGGGGATTATCCGCCATACCGCCGTCTAGCGAAAGATACTGGGCACCATCTGGGAGTGTCTTCATGTGCCCGGCTTTGTAGAGAGAGACACCAGCTGTACCCACGATGCATCGGCCCGGTTCAATCGCGAGCTGTGGTAGAGCCAGCTTGCGTTCCGTGAACGCAGCTTTGGTTTTATTTGCGATAAGTTCAGCCCACAATTCTATGGACATTGGCTTGTCAGCTTCGGTGTAGGCTATTCCCAGACCTCCACCAACATCGAAAGACGGCAGGCTGATACCAAATTCGTTTTTGATTTGCAGATAGGCATCGGCGAGAATGTCCACTATCGCCAGATATGGCTCAATTTTATGAGTCTGGCTGCCGATGTGCGCATGCAATCCTTTCAATGTTATGACATCTTTTAGTGACAGGCATTTTTTTACCGCTTCAGGAACGCTGTCTAGTGGAAGTCCAAATTTACTGTCGTTTTGACCAGTTTTAATATACTGATGCGTTTCTGGCTCGACTCCAGGGGTCACTCTGAGTAAGACATGCACTTGAGCGTTTTCTTCTCTGGCTATCGTCGCTATCAAGTCCAGCTCAAAACAGTTATCTGCAACGATCGTAACGCCCGCTTTAACAGCTGCTCTTATTTCATGAGCGCTTTTATTGTTTCCATGCATGAAAATTCTATCGGCTGGAAATCCCGCCTGAAGTGCAGTAAATAACTCACCGCCAGACACAACGTCTAGAGATAAGTTCAATTCCTGGATTAGTTTGCACATTGCAGTGCACAGAAACGCTTTTCCCGCATAACATACGCGAATGTCCGGGTAGGTGCTCAGTCCATCGAAACATGCTTTGGCAGCCAGTCTAATCGTGTCTTCATCAACTACCCACAGCGGTGAGCCGAATTGCGAAACAAGGTCGACGGTATCACACCCGCCGATGACCAGGTGTGACAGTTCGTTGATCGTCGTTGTGGCCGGGCGAATATCCAGGTTGGGCGAAATGGTTTTCATGCGTTTCTCACTGAAAAACTCAATTCTACGACTGAAGTCGTGAACCAGGCTACGTTTTATCCTTTGATGAAGCAATAAGTAGCATAGGTGCTATTGCAATTCTTCTAATCCGGTCTTTTCATTGTCGTCCAATAGGTGCAGGCGCCGGTCTTCTAGAGGGGTTGCGTCGAGGCACTTTCTTGCTGTTCCCATCAGGGTTAAGCTTTCCAACCGGGAGGATTTTAGTAGCTCCTCAACCTGGTGTGGAACCATTGCAACGTTTATAACCATAAGTTTCCGCAGGTTTTTCAAGTGGAGTAAGCTGCCGATCATTGGTTCTGTGAGTTTGTTTTGTTTGATGCTATTTTGTTCGATGCATAATTCCTCGAGGCTAGAGCATTTAGTGATCTCCTCGAAGTCGTTTTCGGTTAAATCACATTTTTCGAGCCATAGATTCCTTAAAGCTTTGGAGCTAGAAATCGTTTTGAGTATGTCTGTTGCTGAAATCTCGCTCAACTTTATGAACTTGAGCTTTCTCAAAAATGGTTGTCCGGCAAGCTCTATCTCAGAACCATGAACGTGGATGATTTGAAGCTCTTCTAGATGTTTGTAGTTAGATATTGTTTGAACAGCTTTTTTGGTAAGTAGCAATGAAACGATCACGACTTCTTTTAGATTGGTCCATCCGGATGCTGACGAGAGAACATCTTCTAAATGCTCCATGTCACCCTTCTCTTGGCTTGACTTTGTTGCATCAGGATCAATTAGTATGTTCGGAGAACTGATGGCCAGACCACCGAATATGTCTGGTGCGATTTTTTTCATTACCGTCGGAGTTTCAAATGACTGAGCAAAATTTCCTCCTATGATTAGTTGCAAATGTCCCTCAGCGGGCACTTTGACATTTCCGCGCGCTGCTAAATGGTGTTTGCTATGTTCGTATTCATATTCTCCGATTGCAGCTTTCGGGAAGTTGATCATGCGCTCCTTCTTCCCGTTTTCAGTAATGAAGACTACTTTGATTGGTTCCGCTTGTGAAAATGCTTGACGGCTAATTTCTCGATTATCGTCCATTTGCTTGTTAATAGCATCCGACCTTTGCAAAAATTGATTTTCGGAATTGATTTGTGTTTTTCGTGCTTGTTCGTTTTCTAATTTCGAAGAATTTGGGCTCTCAATCTGGTGTCGTGATTTTTTAGCATTATTGTAAATGACAAGGCCACTTGCTCCGGTTGATAAAAGGACAAGCAAAATTGATAGGGCAAATATCTTTGGCTTCGCCTGGAAGAACGATGTCTTTGAGACCGTTGGCTGACCCGGTTTTGCTTTCTGTGGTTGACCAGTGATTTGCCCTTTTGCATTACGACTTACTGCGGCGATTTCTCTAGCTGCAATATCTAAATTTTCGTATCTTTCGTGTGGTGCTTTAGCCAACATCTTCTGAATTATTAGTTCAATAGATTGCGGAAAGTCGACTCCAAGCGACGCATCTCTCAACATAGGTGTCTTCTCGGTTTTATGAAGCATCATAGTTCGTAATGGATTGACACCAACGTGCGGTGGTGTGCCAGTTAAAGTTTCGAAAAATGCACATCCAAGGGAATAGATATCAGTGCGTTGATCGACCAGCTCACCAGAACATTGTTCGGGGCTCATATAGAGAGGGCTCCCGAATACCTCGCCAGTGCGGGTTAGTGCCTGTACTTCGCCAATATCTTCACCGATTAACTTCGCGATACCAAAATCTACGATTTTAACTGTGCCCGGTGCCCCAGGCTTTGTTCCATCAAGTAGCATAATGTTGCTTGGTTTGATGTCGCGGTGAATCACCGACTGTTGATGTGCGTAGTAAAGTCCATCTGCCGCCTGCGCAAAAACATCACAGGCCGAATCCAATGGCATAGGACCAAACTCTTTCAGGTAATCTGCAAGCGTTTTACCGGCAACGAGATCCATCACCAGATATGGTTGCTCGTTATCTAAAAGACCAAAATCGTGGACTTTCACCAGTCCCGGGTGATTTAGGGAATAAGCTGCTTTCGCTTCCAGTTGGAATCTTCGCATTTGCGATTCGTTCAAGTGTTGTTTGCCGTCGAGTACTTTCAAAGCAAGGTCAGCATTCAGAAATATCTGCTGCACATGATAAACGGTTCCCATGCCTCCTTTTCCCAGCAAAGCGAGGACCTTGTATTTGCCACCAAGAACTTGCCCTGTGGTAAAAGATTGCATTCCGTTAGGTTGTTTGGGATAAAACGTAGATTCTACTGTTTCATCTTCAAAATTTGGCATAACCTTGATTTATGGTCTTCGGTCTTTTATTTACATTCCATAGTTAACCATAGTAACTGATTTATGAGCTTTTTCTTTGAATAAAGAGGACGAACGTGTCCATGCGTCCGCCCTCGCTTCAGGCTCCATTAGCTGCTCTAATTGCTTAGCTGAAAGTTCTTTTTAAAGACCGCGATCAAATTCTTTGTCACCGATTGCCTGCCTGACAAAATTACGCGCTACTTTTAAGTGGTTGATGGCCTGGTTCCGCAGACCGCGGGCATGGCTGTCATCTTCTTCCTGACTTAGATCATGCTGAGCTTTATCCAGAACTTTAATCGCTTCATGCAAACGTCCTGGTCTATCTAAATTGGTGTCGACTGGTGGATGAGCATTTACCGGTTTCCAATCTTCTGCGGCTGCTTCTTTTATTTCAGTGATGGCTATGTCGAGTTCGTGTGCTGCATTTCGCTCATCTACTACCACATTATGGTCGTCCGGTCTCAGAACCAATGATCTTGCGTATCGCATGTCTGACAGTGCATGCAGATAGCGTGGGTGATCGCCAAAGAAGCCAGCGAATGATGCCGATGGTGCTAGAGCACAAAGAGCCATTACAACCGGCAAAACTTGTGCACATTTTACGTAAAAACGATTCATGGTCTTTCCTCCTGAAAAAGCAGTTTTGTCTCTTGCTAATGTTGCCAACTATTTGTGGAGGAAATATGCACTATTCCAATTCAGTGGACTTTTATTTCAGAGAGAATCAATTCCAATCTTTTAGCCACTGGCAGATTGGGTACCCTGACTACTTCTATGGCTCGGTCTAGATAACAACCTTCCAGTATGGAAGTTATTGCATTTGTGAAGTCTACATTTTGATATCGGACACCGTCGTCAACGAAAAACCCGAGCGACTCTAGCAAAAAAGCTTTGCGATATCTCGAGCTGTCGATGCTGTCGTATATATTTGGCACCTTGAGTTTGTCACATATATAATATGCGCAACCATCGAAGACGCCCCCGTCCAAAAAAGTTGGGCTCACGCTGTTAATCGTCGCCTGCTCCGCTGAGAGTTGCGCTTGAAGTAATGCCTGTTGGAACGCGCCTCGGTCGACGGTCGGTCTCGTGATCCGACTGTCCAATAAGAGAATTCTGGCAGCGTCATCAACCGTCGCATAGCCTAATTGCTTCAGGCTTTTGATAATCGTCGTTTTGCCCGCAGATGGACCGCCGATAATTACATATTGTTGTGATTGTTGCGATTTGACCGTCATCTACAGAATTATAGACGTCGAAGAACAATCAACGACCTGATTTAGCCGGCGCGTTTGTCGTCTGGATCAATTGAAAATGATGACTGAGTACGTCTAATGTTTTTTGGATCAAACTTCTTGGCTTGATTGCCTGAATCAATAAACTCTATGTGTTCCAACTGCAATGATGTGCGATAGCCTTCTGCCTGCGCGGTTTTGTGGCAAAGCAATTTCGATTCCATCACTGTGTTGTGAGCGTTTTCCATTTTCTTTTTGTCTTTGAAACTTTCGCTCAGTCCTGTAAGGCTGAATGTAAGACCAAGTGCTTCACTTTCGTTGCGTGCGGTGAATGCGCTTGCCATAATTTTTGCTTCGGGCAGAGCCTGTAAACAGTCGAGACCTGATTCAAGAGTAGGCTCTAACCAGCCTTCGGCAAATGAGTAAACGCCTACGATTTTGCCGGCGAAAATGTAAACCATGCATGTTGCAAAATTTTCAGAATTGCTGATTACAACGCAACCGACACTGTTGCTCGAAACGAGGCTCTTGATTGCATGAATGAATACCTGTACTGGTGGCATATTTGGTGTCACTTTCATGACGTTGCCGTGGAAGAGTGCCGCTGCGGCAAGGACGATTTCTTCGCTCAGCAAATATGCATCAACAATATTCGACGGCTGTGCGAGATCGACGAGCGCTTGCTCGTGAGCTTCTCTGCCAAAAATTTGGCTGTCGGTATTTTTATTTCCGTGCAGGCATCCGATTACTCGTCCTTTATAAATCAGGATTGCTGAGCGAGCTTTGCGCCCTGGAGCGATGATCCTCAAGCAGCAGGAGCTTTGTTTCGCTTCCATAGCGAGCAGCAGCTGAGTATATCTAATGCTTTCCGATTGAGAAATTTCGTGGGTCTCTCTCGCTTGTGGCAAAGGCAGCAGTCCGATAGCCCGGCGGTTAAGACCGCTTGGTTGCGGATCGATAGCACAAAGCTTTTCGACTTTTTGAAATGGATTTTTCTTTTCTTTCCAAGCAAACATAGTAATTGCCCTTTCGTGTTTGAGGTGTAAAGGTCGGTCTGGGCTCCCCGAGAATATGAAGAGGTTATCAACAGACCATGACCTGGTCACTGGGGGAATTACGAACATCCCGCAAAACGCTGCCTGGTGAGCGTTTTGCGGATAATCTCCCTCCACCCCCTCTATAATTTGGGGATTTTTGCTCGGGCCCAAGATTAAATAGGAGGTGTTTAGCCGCCGACAGTCGCTGGACTTTCTATGCAAATAGCTTCGAACTTGTTGTAGAAGCTAGCGAGTGGAAGTTTCAGAATGCCTTCGCTGTTATCATCGATGACTTGTTTGCCCGTCTCGAAGCGGAACAGGTCCGTATGAGTGGCATTTAGAGGTACTACACCCCAGGGGTTTCGCAGTATCACTTCACCTCGTGAAGGCTCCCAGCCGATGACGCTGTAAGCGTGCATATGCACGATTAGCGGTTCTCCTCGCTCTGGAGATGCTCCTTTAAGTGCAGCTGCCATTATGGCTTGCTGTTGAAGAAAACAGCGACCCAAGAGATCTCGTAGATCGGCTTCGCTGATGCTGCGTTCACAGTTACCGAATGCACGACTGAAAGAATTTTGAGTGTATTCCCAGCGCGTCTTGTTTCCTGTAAGGATTTCAAGGCTTTTAAAATTTTCTTTTGTCGCCGTGTTTTCAGCCGGTATAACTGTTGATAGGTTCTTTCTTTTTGCTACAAGCAGACCGTAGGCCTTTTCGAGCAACGGCGCCCATATGCCGAAGTCACTGCCCTTTGCATAAAGCGCGAGTTCGGTGCTGGTAGGCGCGGCAACTGTAATTGGCATGTCCGGTGCACCGGGAAATAATACAGTAAAGGTATTGTTCTCATGTTGCGTGATTAATTTCAGAATGGATTGCGGCCTGACAGAAATCAATGAACCGAGTGCCGCAAGAAAAAGGCAGTCGCCGACTTGACCTTGTTTGATAGCTTCTATTTTTATGCTTTTAGCTGGCTGATTAAGGTCTGCATATAAAGAACGGTTTGCTTCCATTGTGTTGCGCCAGACTTTCTCGAGCCCCCAACCGCCAGCCTGCACATATCTGCCGATTTCTTGTTCGTATACGTCGGCATAATGAGCAAGGAACTCATTTTTAGTCATGCGTTCGGTTCGGTCTACGTAGCCACCGGGTGTAAATGCATGGAGCTTTTCTGTATGCAGCAAAATATAGTTAAAGCTTGATTTCTGCGCAGGTGTAAGCTTTTGTTGGCTGATTTTTTCTTTTAATTCGCTAAGTGAGATGTTCTGATCATTGTCTGAATCGACTGCATCAAAGAGATTCTCTATGGTTTTCATGCTGGCAGATGATGCTTCTGGTTTAAATAGCAGACGCATGCGATCGTCATAATCAAGCACTTCATCCATGCTGACTCCCCGACCTATCTTTAAGATCGATTTGTCTCTTAGAATTTGGATCAATTCAAAGTGCACTTTCATCATGGCGACCAGCTGTGCGTCGTCTGCATCGCGCCACTGCATCGAAACACCCTGGTTCAGCTCTGATTTGCTCAGTAATCCTTCGTCGCCTTTGTTCAACTGTCTGTAGACGCGCACTACGCTTTGACGAATATCGAACTTTGTACTGAATGGTTTTGATTGGTACATTTTCCCAGTGGTCGTAAAGGTATTGACGTTCCCGTTCTGGTTAAGCAACTGATAATTGCCGTCTGGAAGTACTCGCACATCTAGAGCAAACGCTTTGCCGTCTGAACGGTTCCATCGATAAAATTTGGCATCGACTTTGTCTCCCCGTGTCCAATCAGCGCCAGGCTGCTCTGTTACACGACAGACATCACCGTTCTCGTCGTACTCGAAGGTGACTCGGCCGCCGCTGGCGTAGGCTATGCTGGATGGCAATATTTGCCACAAAGGGAATGTGAGTGTCGCTCGATTATGATCAGTAATCTCTTTATCTGGCCTGTTGAAATCTATCTGGGCTTTATTCTGCGACTGTCGTTGTTCCTCATTATTTTTTGCAATTGCCTGGCTTGAAGTTCCCGCGAGATACATCACTGGATGCCCTTCATTCGCATTGTGCAATGGAGCGGTGAACTGATAATCTACGGTTCCGAAAAATTGATACTCGAAACTGCCCAGAGCTTTTTCCTTTTTGTCTCCCTTTTCGCTTTCGTTAACTTCGCCAGTTTTTGAATTGACCATGGAAATCGCCGTTTATTTCTGTATGTATCCTTAGCCAATCATATTCCACAACGTTGATACGCTGGTTTATTGAAAGAATAATATTTGTCGAAGGGAGTGTCCGATTTAACATCAGGGATTAGCAAAATGCTCCCTGTACGTGCCTGATTATGGGCAACTGGTTTGCTATCTGGGCGAGTGCTTGATCAGGATTAGTTCTCAGGCTTATATACTTGTTCGGTTTTTGATATTCCACCGCGATTACGTCAAATCGACACGCTCTGTGCAGAGGGCTGAATTCTCGCATGTAACTCATGGCGCACATTACTATTTTTCGTCTCTTCTTCCAGTGCACAGCTTCGAACCCTTCATTTCGAAATCCTTCTTGATGCCCACTCAACATCCGCGTCTTTACCTCGCAAAAAATCAACATCTTCGACGTGTCTCTGGCAATAATGTCGATTTCGCCAAATCGACCACAGCGCCAGTTTGTCGCAATGATTTGCCAGCCCAGCTCTTCCAGCGCCTGGATTGCGCGCCGCTCGCCCAACCGGCCCAGAGTAATGCGCCACCCGGAAGTGGTCGAGGCTGGCTCTTGTGGGCTCGCCTCTTGGATTGTCGTTTCAACTTTCATAAAGCCTCGTTCTTATTTACAGGAACAATAGCCTCTAAGCCTCTGGTGTTCTGTATAATGCTCAATCTGCGTTTTGAGACCATACATCTCAATACGTTGTTGGTGGCAAAAAAGTTCAATTGGGAATTTAAAAAGATGCTTGATTTGAGATTAATCCGTGAGAAAGCTGACGAAGTAGAAAAATCGCTGGCAAGAAGACACGCTGGTTTTTCAACGGCAGATCTAGTCAAAGTTGACTCCGAATGGAGAACCTTGCAAGCCGAGCACGAAGGTCTCAATAGGCGCGCCAATGAAATAAGCGAACAGTTTAAAACTCGAAAAGACATTGACAAAGACGCGTTGCGCAAAGAGCAGCAAGAGTACAAACGACGTCAAACAGAAATCAAGTTGCAACTGCAAGAGCTGGAAACCAATCTGAACAAATTGCACCTTGCTCTGCCGAACATGCCAGATCCTTCTGTTCCTGATGGACCCGACGAAGAGCACAACGTTGAGCTGAAAACCTGGGGACAGCCTCCGCAAATCGCTGATCCAAAGCCGCATTACGAGCTGGGCAGCGCTCTCAAGGTTTTTGATTTCGAGCGCGGTGTCAAGATCGCTGAATCTCGGTTTACGGTTCTGATGGAAAATGGTGCCAAGCTAGAGCGTGCTTTGATGAACTTTATGCTTGATTTTCATTCCAAACGTGGATACAGAGAGGTTTTTCCTCCGATTCTTGTTAATGCCGCTAGTATGACAGGCACTGGTCAGCTGCCAAAGTTCGAGGGTGATTTCTATAAGTGTGCTGATGATGCACTGTATCTGGTGCCAACAGCAGAAGTTCCTGTGACGAACCTTTATCGTGACGAAGTTCTAGATGAAACTCTGCTTCCTATTTTTCATTGTGCTTATACACCTAACTTTCGCAGAGAGGCGGGTAGTGCGGGGAAAGACACTCGAGGATATATTCGCCAGCATCAATTCAATAAAGTTGAACTGGTGAAATTTTGCCTACCGGAGCATTCTGAACAAGAGCACGAAGCTCTCACGCTTGATGCAGAAGCTGTTCTCGAAGCACTTGGATTAGCCTACAGGCGCGTTTTGCTTTGTGCCGGTGACATGGGTTTCAGTGCCAAAAAATGTTTCGATCTGGAAGTCTGGTTTCCTGCGCAAGGAAAATATCGTGAAATTAGCTCTTGCAGTAACTTTGGCGACTTTCAGGCTCGCCGCGCAAACTTGCGCTATAAGCCGGCTGATGGTGGCAAAGCCCGGTTCATGCACACTATCAATGGTTCAGGCCTGGCAATCGGGCGAACCCTGGCCGCCATTCTAGAAAACTTTCAGCAACCTGATGGCTCTGTAATTATTCCGGAAGTATTGCGTCCATATTTGCAGGGTGTCGAAAAAATTGAGCCAGGCAAATAGACTCAGGCTGCTTCTAATCGCTCTCTTCATTGTTTTCTAAAATTCAGGACAGGGATCTAACGTGGGTATCTATCGTGGTTGAAAACCAATATTTCAATCTCGCTCTTATTCCAGAAAGCATTCATTTGCAAACCCTTTGTGTTGAGTTAGCGCGAGCGAATTGCGCGGATAGGTCTGATTCATATTTGCTTGGCGATGAGGCGCTGCCCCACGTCACGCTTTGCCAATTCGTCGCGCCAATAGCTCTCATAAATAAGGTATGGAATGAGTTCGACGATTTGCATGCCAATTTGGTTAGCCTCGCATTCCGTCACGTGTACGTTCAGTACGGCAAAGGTGAGCTCGAGGGAAAGGTTTGGGTCGGCTTAGCTGTAAAGTATGAGCCAGCGCTGATTGAACTGCAGAAAACTGTTTTCGCAAAACTGGCAAGCTTAGGAATTGAAGGACGCAAAACGCCTGAAAATTATTTCCCTCACCTGACCTTTGCTCGGTGTGACTCATCCGCTCCTGTGATTATTTCGGCTGCTCCGAAAGCAGATTTTTGGGGCGCTACTTTCCAGTTCAGGTTAACTATCGGCTCTTCTGATGAGCATGGTCGCTATCACGCGACCGTCTGTTCGGCAAATCAGGTATAACGCCATTGACAACATGACTTATACTGTTCCAAGATAAGGAACTAGATTCGTTGATGCCAATTTTGACTTATTGACGTTTTGACCTTTCTTAAACGCTCCAACAGCCAATTCAAAAGTCACCATGTTACGCGTTAACAGACTTCCCAAAAGAACACTTGAGTTGATAGTTTTAGCAGCGCTATTTCCACTATGGGGGATTGGTGCGCTCCAGGTATTCACGCATTCAGTTAACGAATTTGCGATGTTCTCCTCAACATCGATTGATAGCTGCATCAATTCCGCTGTCTCAGCAACGTTCTCTTTATCATTGATGGTGTCTGGTCTGGTTCTGACTTTGTGCAGCATATGGCTGCAGCAGGCGGAAAGAATTCCACGGTTGGATGAACTGCAACGGCATCTTTTCAATGGCATGGATTCCGACGGTATTTATGATTTCGATCAGGAGTACGATTCTTTACCCCGATTGCACGCACGCGCGCTGGACAAATTGTCTTATACGCGAGTCTGGTACCTGAGCTTTCAGAATCATCTGTTGGCGAAATCTGGAATTGACACAGTCAAACTTACGCCGCTAAAAAGATGGCCAGCGATTCTAAAAGAACAAATGATTGAAGATCTCGTTCCCGTATGGAATCTACCCCTCTTGTTGATTGTATTTGCAGGTCTGCCAGCAGTTGGGATTTTCATTGCCGCGCTTGATGTGGTTTTTCAAGCGTTGACCGGTGCATCATTTTGTGCCGGTTGTTATGCATGTGTAAGTGCAATTGCTGCTTGCATATCTTTCGTTGTCTTGAAATTCACTTGTCTGGTCGTACTAGTAGCTTTTATCACTCTGGCACTGACTGTGGTGCCGAGAGTGTCGAAGCGTATCACGGAGATGAGAGGCGCCAGGCAGGATGATGAGGCAAGACGCAGCGAGTTGCTTTTAGCTTCGCTTGGAGATGAGACGATTATTCCTGGGTCGTATGCGCAGACTCGCAACCTGGCGATTGAGCCTTGACGCAAGTTGTTCATCCTTGTTTTCCTGGACCAGCCGCCAGGTCGAAGAAGTCGCTCAATTTTTAGGCGTCACTACCTCATAGATCAACCCATGCAGGAAAATGTTAAGGTAAATATAAAGATTTCCTTAAGCCCGTATGCCTTGCCCTGGTTGTGTTTGCAAATCAGAAAAGTCCGGAGATGGTCAATTTACAAAACTTTGTATATTAATTCGAAATTTTTTGAATGAACAAAAAAAGATGCATAAGACTGGCATGCGATTTCGCCTTCGACTCGCATACAAAGGGCATATGCAAAAGTTGGGGATAAGAGCTACCCTCGACTGCTCAACCCAACATGCTTACGCATGGTCTGGCTGGAAGATCCTTCGTAACAATCCATCCAATTAATCAATTGGCTGGTAGACAATCCGGACAATTCGGTGCTAGTCTTAATTGTATGCTGCGGCTCGGGCAGCCCCCTTGATGGGTGGGATGCCCCGCTACAGGTCTATTTACTTTCAGGTGGATTGGATGGATTGGCTGGATTTATTAAAGAATTCGCATGAAATGGAGGGACCCCTCTACCTTCAGATCATGAATCGGCTGAAGGAAAGCATCGAATCCGGAAAGCTTCCAGATCGCTCGAAGCTCCCCACTAATCGAGAACTTGCAACTCTTCTCGATGTCGATAGATCAACGGTCTCCAGAGCCTATACAGAGCTTGTTCAAGCAGGTTTGATCGAAAGCCATGTCGGGCGCGGCACCTTTGTGCGTGCTGCGAAACCGAAGACGCATCTGAATCTGAACGCTAAAAGCGGCCAGGTTTCATGGTCCGAGAAGTTTTCTCGCAAAAGCAACACAGTTTCTGATCTTCTCAATCAGCAGTCGACTTATCGCTCGCAGCCTGAAGGCACCATTTCTTTTGCGGGTGGCATTCCAACAGAAGAATTCTATCCTCACGAACAATTTGAAGAGATCGTGCAGCAGCTTTTGAAGTCTGAAAATGCACGTGAAATGTTCAGCTATAGCCCTGCTGAAGGTCACCCGCTTTTGCTGCATCAAGTGCAGAAAGTTTTAGCTGCACAGGGTGTAAGTGCAGCTGACGACGAAATTTTGATCGTTAGTGGCTCACAGCAAGGCATAGATCTGGTTACAGATATTCTGGTGGACGCCGATGATGTCGTCATTCTCGAGGAGCCCAGCTATTTGTGGGCTGTATGTAATTTCAAGTCACGTCAGGCAAATTGCCTGACTGTGCCGGTTGCAGATACGGGAATCGAACTAGGTGCATTAGAGCAAATGCTTTCTTCGCAGCGGGCGAAGCTCTTGTATTTGATGCCTAATTTCCAAAATCCAACTGGGAATTCAATGACCATTGAAAATCGCCAGAAGGTTTTAGCTCTGTGCACGCGATATGGTGTGCCGATTTTAGAAGACAATTTTGCTGGCGATCTTAGCTATGAAGGTGCCTCTCTTCCTCCATTGCGGTCATTACCTGGCGGGAAAGAGCTTGTTATATATCAGGGGACTTTTTCCAAAGCGCTCTGCCCCGGTTTGAGAGTTGGCTGGCTCGTTGCACCACGGGAAATCATGACGCGTTTGCGTTTGGCAAAGAGATCCTGCGACCTGAGTACCAATTCGATGGCTCAAGTGATTCTAGCTAAGTACCTCGAAGACGGGCTATACAAGAATCACGTCGAGCATGTGAAAAAAGCTTATCGCAAGAGACGTGACACCATGCTCGGTGCCTTGGAACGACATCTGGGAGCATTGGAAGCATCTAACGGCGCAAAGGTTTTCTGGACCAGACCATCCGGCGGATTATTCCTCTGGCTGACCTTGCCTGTTCATTGTTCCGCAAAAGATCTACTGCTTTTTGCTGAAAGAGAGGGAGTGACATTTTCCTCTGGCGAACTCTTTTATTGCAATAAACCTCAAAACAATTGCTTTCGAGTTTGTTTCATTCAGCAGAATGAAGAGACTATCGAAGAAGGCGTGAAGCGTCTATCGAGAGCCATTTCTACTTATTTTGATTCCATCCAAAAAAGACCCCCTCAGACAGTTAACTCAGAGCGTTTGCGTCGCCCTGAAAACGTCCTCATATAAAAGACAAAGGAGATAACGATGGTTACTGAATCAAAGCACAAAGCCGGCTCTGACGCCAACGGGAAGCCAGTTACTGGCACCGAGTTGGTTAAGAAGGCTTTGCCGCAAATGCTCAAAGGCGGCGTCATCATGGACGTTGTCAACGCTGAACAAGCCAAAATCGCAGAAGAAGCTGGAGCGGTTGCGGTTATGGCTCTTGAGAGAGTGCCAGCCGATATTCGCGCAAACGGTGGCGTCGCCAGAATGAGCGACCCCGAATTGATCATCAAGATTATCGAATCAGTTAGCATTCCGGTTATGGCGAAAGCGCGCATCGGTCACTTCGTCGAAGCTCAAATTCTTGAAGCGCTCGGCGTCGACTGCATTGATGAAAGCGAAGTCTTGACCATGGCTGATGAGGAATACCACATCAACAAGCTAGCCTTTAAAATTCCATTCGTATGCGGTTGCCGGAATCTGGGCGAAGCTCTGCGACGCATCGGTGAAGGCGCGGCCATGATTCGTACGAAAGGCGAAGCGGGCACTGGCGACGTAGTCGAAGCTGTACGTCATGCACGTAAGATTCTTGGTGAGATAAGAATCCTCTCCAACCTGCCTCACGAAGAACGTATGGTGTTCGCTAAAACAATTGGTGCACCATTCGACCTGGTCTGCAAAGTTGCCGATGAAGGCAAGCTGCCAGTGGTCAATTTCGCTGCGGGTGGAATAGCAACGCCAGCAGATGCTGCGTTGATGATGCAGATAGGAGTTGACGGTGTATTCGTTGGTTCAGGCATCTTCAAATCTGGTGATCCGGCCAAGCGCGCTCGTGCCATTGTCAAAGCCACCACGTTCTTCCGTGATCCCGAAATACTTGCAGAAGTAAGTCGTAATTTGGGCGAAGCGATGGTTGGACGTTCGGCAAGCTCGTTGAATGAACTCGAGCTGCTCGCAACTCGCGGCGTGTAAGAGACATCATCGGAGAGGGTGCCGTTGAAGGCGGTATCCTCTCTCATGAATTTAATTAGCGTGATGAAGTTAGAGGTAGAGATGAGATTACATATTGGAGTTCTGGCTCTGCAAGGTGATTTCGCAGAGCACGCGAAGATGATTGAAGATTGTGGTGCTAAAGCATCAGAAATCAGGCACTCATGGCAATTAAAGGATGTCGACGGCTTGATAATTCCTGGCGGCGAATCCACAGCTATCGCAACTCTAACTTCAGACAACTCAGATCCTATCTTCGAAGTAATTCGCGAGCGAGCTCAATCAGGAATGCCTATTTACGGCACCTGCATGGGAGCGATTTTCCTGGCGAAAGAAATTGAAGGGTCGCATCAGGGGCGCCTGGGGTTAATGGACATTTCGGTCAAGCGCAACGCTTTTGGTCCGCAACGTTTCAGCTTTGAGACCATGGTAAATATTCCGCTACTCGGTGAAGAGCCTTTTCATGCAGTCTTTATCCGTGGCCCAGTGATAAATGCAGTTGGCGCTTCTGTAGAAGTGCTTGCCGAAATCGAGCAGGGAATCGTTATGGCACGGCAGGATCACTATCTTGTTACGGCTTTTCACCCTGAGATAACGAGCGATACGCGCGTTCATAAGCTTTTCATCGAGATGGTGAGGGCTGCTCGTGAGAAGCAGATTCAACCTGCGCTCGATCTGGCTGTTTGTTAGAGACTACCATGACCTCGCTCTCACTTTTAATTGATCGCTATAGAACTTTCCAACGCACAATATTTTTCCTTTTAACGTTAAGTGCTTGCTGCATCTCACCAGCTATAGGTGCCGGTCCTGTAGCTGGTTATGGGGCGTTCGAGCGGCAACAAGAGCATTTTTCTCATGCGGAAAAACTGCAGCATAGTAAAGATTTTACGGGAGCTGTAGAGCAATGGTTAATCGTTCTCAAGAATGAACCCAACGATATTACGCCGCTTGAACAATTAGCTCACTGCTATGGGAAACTGCACGAACCACGAAAAGCAATCGACTGCTGCAATCGTTTATTGCAATTAAACCCTGCCAGCGGCGGAACGCTTCTACAGTCCATCTTGGCCTACAACGAACTAAAGGAAACGGAAAAGGCAATATCTGCAGACAATCTGATGAAAAAATACGGGTTCACGGGTGAAAGTTTTGGTTTTTTATGTTCACTAGCTTCAAGAGAAAACACTATTAAGACGGTCGGCCTCATCAATAGAGAGATAGGGCAGTTTCCGACATGTCCGGACCTGTATTTGTCTAAAGTCGAGTTACTTCAACGACTGGGTAAATTTCGTGAGGCCATAGCTGCATCAGAGCAATGTGCACGTTCGGCTGCCTATCACTCATGGGTCTGGCGCTTAGCTAAAGAACGCGAAAGCGACGCGTTTTGCGCGGTCGGCAACTACGATAAAGCTTCTCTTTGCATAAACGAAGCGCTTGATGGTTTGAGTTTTAGGGGAGCTAAAATGCCTGATACTGCCGCTCACGTGCTTAAAGCGATGTTGACTACGAAAGCGAATGTGTTGTCTCGGCAGAAAAAATTCAAGGAGGCAGTTTCGGCACTGAATTTGTTGATTGCTTATCACTACGCCGATCCGGATATTTATCTAGAACGAGCCTCTTTGCAGATGAAAGAAAAGGATGTGCCTGGAGCTTTGCAGGATTTAGATAATGCCAACAGAGTAGCTCCACATCAACCCCAACCAATTGAGAAAAAAGCCGAGACTCTTTCTCGTCTCAATCGGCATTTGGAGGCGGCTCAGGAGTATTCGAGAGTATTAGCAATGGACCCGTCGGAACCTATGCACTACGTTCGAAGAGCCAGGGAATATGAGAGCATGAATTCCGAGCATTATCTACGCATGGCTATTGCCGATTACACGCAGGCTATAGGGTTAGACCCGAATGAGGTTGTCTCTTATCAATCACGAGCAGCATTATACAGAAAGATCAAAGACATGAAGTCTGCCAACCTGGACGATGAGCAAGTTAAGAGAATTGACGATGCGCACTTATACAGAAAATAGACTTTATCGCTCCATTGCTTTCTTTTTGCTGGTAGAGTAAATAGTCGTTAGCACATCATCGAGAAAGTCTTTCGTGGAAGAGCCTGTCAAAGAAAAATCTACTGTTGCTCCATCTTTGCAGCAATCCGCCATTGAAACACCGCAGGCGATTGATGCGGGAGCGAGAACGGTTAACGAAGAGTCTCCATGGCGTGCACTCAGATTGCTAGCCAACAAAACGTGGCTGCGAAATACCTTTAGTCTTTGTCGAGTTTTTGCACCGAGCTGTATATTGCCGGCCGTACTTCTAACGGTGGCAGGGCTAGCGCTAACGTCTGGAGAATTTTATGCTTTTTCGCAAGTCCATCAGGAAGGCACTCAAATAGTAAGTATCCTTGCTGCAATGGGAATTTTGCTTGTTACCCTGATCCTGGTACTGGTTTTGCTCGTTTTGGGATTTGGACTCTGGTTAGTGCGCCTGAGTACTTTTAGTCATGTTTTTTGTGTACTGGATATGTCATCCGAACTGCCGGCTCTCACTGAGGTCCGTGCAATAATTGCCTCGTCTCATGCTTT
>Ga0182030_10003724_pt1 | contig 32581 bp, 42 predicted proteins | sample 812S3MmetaG_FD_121299 | JGI IMG/M metagenome (GOLD analysis project Ga0182030, IMG submission 121299) | Permafrost microbial communities from Stordalen Mire, Sweden - 812S3M metaG (Illumina Assembly) | ecosystem: Environmental > Terrestrial > Soil > Wetlands > Permafrost | place: Sweden... | reverse complement strand
TAATAAACTATAATTATAATCTTTAGTAACTAAACTCTAAAGCTCTATTTTTTTTATTTATAAGCTATACTTGATTTAATTTTTACTAATTAAATATATATATATTTAGTATTTTATTATTCTAAAATAAAATATATTAAAAAAAATATATATTATAATTATGTAAAAAGACTATATTAGCTTTTATTCTAGTATCTTAGATTTAGAACAAGAACTTTTTTCTCTTTTTTTCTTAAATGTCTAAAATACTAATAAACTTGTACTACCTCTTTATTTGTACTAAATTAAGGCCCTTGTAAAGCAAGTACTGCGAGTGTGACAGTTTCACTTTTCTCAAAGTAATATTTTTTAACTGCTTCTATGGCCACTTCTCCTGTGATCGAAACCTCTGCACCCCCCTTCTCTAGCAATAGCTCTACCATTTTAATTTCTCGATATATATTCAAAACCGCCTCTTTCAGCATCTTAGCAGAGATATTCATTTTCCCATCCAGTTGCGCTACTGGCCCCCTCATCGTAGATATACTCTGCTTTCCACAACTTAACGCGACTTGAGCTAGATTTTTCATGGGTCAACTGTTTCTGCTGAATTTTTAATAACTGTTCGGCAGTTCAGGGGACTTCGTCGTAATGGGTTGTGGGAAGGTGCGACGAGGAGCAGAGAGAATGATGAGAGAATGAGCTAGTTGCGCAAGTGACCCCTGAGAAAATAGGATCAGTGTCGCAAAACTGAAGCGCTATCGAGAAGCTGTGTATCCTCGCAACGAGGAAGCACGGCCTACTTAGGTACGCAACGGCAGACAAGCGTCAAGAAGTAGAGCGACTTGGCAGTTTGGAGATCTTCCCAGGGGGGTTCGATAACCGAGAAAGGAGTGAGAGGGAAAGCGCGCGGATTGTGTTCTTATCTGCTTTTCGGGCCGGAATCACTCTATTCCAGAAGAATGCCAAACTTCTCAGATGGGAGGGCAGTCAAATCAACCTTCGTGCCTACCTCCACACCCTCAAAAGGATTGACAGAGAAGGAGGATCTTAGGCGTTGGAATGCAGCTACAGAAAGGCTCTGCTCCGCTCTGCTCCGCTCCGCCTCCCGCAACGCAACCAGAATCAGGGGAAAGCTTGCCTCCAACTGCAGGGCATTGATTGGTGCCCTCTTCTCCACCCAGGAAGCGCGGCGAGTGAGGCTAAGGGGTGTCAACATTCCACCAGTCAAGCCATGCCCATCGTATTTTGCATCACGCTAAAGTATCTTCGGCCAGCGAGCACACGAACCAAGTTGCCATCCATCAACACGATCTTCCGCCCAACGTCCCCTCTTTCTAGCTATAGAATAAGTCACTGGGTGGATCCAAGCGGTTCGAGGTGGTAGCTACAAACCTTTCCACTCAAAAGAGCGGTCGATCAAGGCGGAGGATCTATCAGATATGGTTCGTTCTCGTGATCCACCCCAGCTGGACAGTGGGGAAGAGTTGTGGCTCAACGAAGATATTGGAGTTACCCACTCAGCCCTTGCCGTGGAAGCAGTAGCTGCAGAAGCGGCGGTCCAAGGCGTGGTACGTCAACAAAAGGATGTCTCAAAGCTTCTTGTTAAGGATGGTGTCTGTTACGGAGTTGAGTGCGTTGGCGGAATAACCACCACGGCAGACACAACAATTGTAGCCACGGGCGCCTGGACTCCGGCACTCCTCGAAAGCTCGAATATTCTACTTCCGCAGGGTGACTTCTTTTGTGTTACTGCTATTGGCGTTGCGACACTCCCTCTCGACGAAGATGAATATGAAAAATTCAAGTCAATGCCGATTCTAATCGCAGCGCCTGGTACATCAAAGCCATTTGATTTAAACTTTAAATTTCTAACGTGCTATAGGGGAAATAATGACTCCAACCGCTGAGCAAAAGAACCTTCAGATTAACAGTACAGACACCTTTCCTATTACTCACCCTGATGAACTTAAATCTATGGATTTCACCGAGAGGATCAAAACAAATCGTGGTTTGCTAGAGAAGATGATGCTGGAGATGAAAGGGAGGCCGTCGGATTACTAACCATACCCGTGAGTAACAGTGTGCCGTGGCCATAATAGAATACTTACGTCTAGTAGTGAACTTCTAACTCCTTACGAACATCCTCTTATAGATCAGGTACCAGGAGTTCAAGGGCTGCACCTCGCCACGGGTGGTTCATATCATTGCTTCAAGTTTTTTCTAGTGTTGGGAAAGATCGTGGCCGCTTACCTTCGAGGTACACGGAGCGGAGTGACAAAAAGATGGGGAGATGGGGCTGGAACAGATCTGAGGAAAATATATCTGCCAATAGTGGGATGGTGCCAAAGACTCTAGTTTAAGTGTAAGTTCTAAAACTAGGCAAGGCATATCACCGTCTTCACCGTCCCATCAACATGCCCTGCCATTCTTTGCCACCATCGAGGTTCTTGACCCTGCCAAACCCGTACCATTCTAACGAGAGCACATAGATCAATGACATTCTCAAACATATCAGCAGCGCCTAAATTACTGTTTGAGCGAACACTTATAGACTTGTCCGCTCCTGCAACAGTATCCAGGGTGTTGACGACTTTAGTCCAATCTTCCACTCCTTGCACGCAGGTACAGGCAATCACAGCACACCAAGACGGATAAATGCTACTGAACCATTCCATCCGCAATCCATAAAGCCCAGAGAGAAGTAAAACGCAAGTTTGCTTAACGGCAGGATGGCCTAGGGTGTAGCTTTGAACCATTAGGCGAAAATTAGGTCGGCGTGGGGGGAGATCACACTCGCAAAGCATGCTAAGGCAGAAGAGCCGTGTAGCCAATCTATATGTTTCTCCAGTCTTTAGTGCAAAAGTTTCGGCATCTCACCTTCTGTTTGGTCCACCCACTGAGGGGATTCGTCAATCTGCCGCAGAAGCCGTTCGGCGTTCCGTTCGCTAGGGTGCTTCCTTGCTTCCTGCATGACCGAGTAGATAAAGTAATAGATGGTGCCATGGAGTCATAGAGTGACTCAGAAAAGGCCCAAACCACAACACTTGGTTTCGATAACCCTCCCTAGTTTCAATAGCCACCTCGCAGAGATAAGACGCCACATTGATAGGTGCTTGAGGGATCACGTGATATGGACCGCGACACGTACTAGCGGAGGGTATATATTCAGAGGCTAGAGCACTCCTAGATAGACACGCACAATAAGGCTCCTTTCAAGAGACACGACTCACGAACCTGACCTCTCTTCTGTGCTCCTCCTCCAAACACTAGGACGCGCGTAACATCAAAGGGAGGCCCCATCACTCCTAATGGAAGTAATATTACGAACGGGGCCTTCATTTTGCCTAGGGGTGGTGTAAGTTATTAACTTAACAGGTTAATAGATCCTAAAAGGGAATGCAAAGAGTAGTCATCCTAGAAGGGCTAAGGTTAATTTTCTTCGCTTGATTCATCCAATCCAGGCGTGGAACGAGGTCAGGCCTTACCACGTCATCTTTTCTCTCCCTGAAAGTCGTGGTTCAGAATTCGCTTAAGCGTCAGTATTCAAAGTTATTCGAATATCTATCTAAGCCAATTGGTCTGTTCGTATTCTCATTCCTTGGATTTGATCATTTCCAGTACGCTCAGTCATCAGGGGGGAAGTGGGTCACAATCTTCCAACTCATGACGATGCCGAATGTGCAGCATCCAGATTGCTTAAATAGGATAGTAAGATGTTGCTAGCTACGACAAGGATGAGAGGATGGTAGTATGGTGAATGGTCTATCAACCGACGGTGCCAAGGGACGGTTTCGCACGCCTGTCTATAAAGTCCATGTTGTGTGCTTGTTATTTCCCTTCTCAAAAATCGTCTACGTGCATCTACTGCGAGAATATCTGAAATTATCACTCTCAATCTACAGTCAAATTTACTCCCCAGCATATTCAGCGTTTCCCATTCGAACATGCATGTCCTTCTTAATTGCTTTGCTACTGCGGCAATAGCCATCTCCTGCGTTGACGGCATCCCACTGCGGCCTCGCAATATCAGTGACCCAAACTTCGGTCCCATACCCAGCGAAAGCACTTATTATGATGATTATCGTGGTACGGAGGCACCATTCCCAGCCAACTACACCTCTCCTGTCCTACCCTCATCATCCGGCCCACCCGGACCAGACGACAATCTCTTCCAGAACCTAGTAGCCGCAGAATGGGCTATATTCAATTTCTACCAGCAAGCTGTCGAAGTCTTTAATAAGTCAACATTTATCGCCCTCGGTTTCCCTAATACTACCTACGACCGCATCCAAGAAATTCGAGATATCGAAGCAGGCCATTTAAGGGTCTTCCAGGACTCTATCTCGAATACATCCGTCAAGCCTGGATCTTGTGCATATGATTTTGGCTTCGGTAGTGATCCTGTCGATTTTCTTGCGAAACAAACCCTTATTGAAGTCTCCAGTATGGTTTTCGCTGCCGGTCTGGTGCAGCAAGCGCAAAGCAATATCACGAAAGGCGCGTTGGTGTCTATAGGGGAATCAGAAACCAGGCATGCTGTGTGGGCGCTGATCGATATCTGGAATGCCGATCCATTTGGGGGCCCTATCGAGACGTCTTACCCATATGCAAATCAGATCCTTGATACGACGAACCAATTTATCGTCTCTGGGTCTTGCCCGGCAGAAAATCCCATCTATCCAAACCCACGGCAAAATCTTCCACAGCTTTTCTTTGCCAATGGAACATCTGGTGCTCCGGGCGGCAATATCACGTTCACGTATGACGATCCAGAGAATGTTCCGACGTTCGAGGAAGGGAGGTCCTACTTTGCGGTTTTCTTTCATGGCCTGGAAATCATTTCCATGCCGTTTGATACGATTACGAATAGCACTGTCATTCCGAGCAAATTTGAGGAGAAAGGAGTTATTTTGGCTATTATTTCTGATCAGGAGGGAGCGCCCACTGAGGACTCGGTGCTTGCTGGACCACTGTTTTTGATGCAACAACCTGGCCAACTTGTTGGCTCGCTCTGATAAGGAAATTTCGGGCCTAGTTGTAGTTGTGTGCTTTCGGGCATTTTTCGTCTCTTGTCGCCTCTTCTTCACATCTAAATTTGGGAAATAATTGAGATGGAATTCTTTTAGCTTCAGCTTCAGATTCAGTTGCTTCATACAGTAAAAACTCGCTATACAGTGGGATGCAAAAAGTCTGAATACACCTAATTTCCCATATCCCCTGTATTTCCCAATTAGAATATTATTTATATAGCCGCTTTTAATATATTAATAAACTAATAATATTATATTATATAAATTGATAATAATAATAAATTATTAGGTTAAGATAATTATAATACTAAAAAATAATATATATAATCTCAAAATAGATTTTTAAAATATTAAAAGCGGCAATATAAATACGTCCTAATTGAGAAATATAGAAACTATGACCAAATCTTAAGGTAGCTAGGAAAGGATCCTGTATAATGCTCAGGCTTGCTCACTTTTGGCTTAGATTGAAGCCGCAAAAAGAGAAGTCGAGTATGACCATACTGCTTATTTTTACTGCTACTTCCACCACTGGAGTAAGTCCCAACAAAATCATTTTCTGCTCTTTATGTGTCGTTACAAAGGCTTTTCCCTACAAATGTACTCCATCGCAGCCTCCTCAATCGCAGCCAGCTCCCAGACTTGGATCTGATTGAGGCCATTCTTCTCCCATAATGATACGGCAAGTTTCCCATAAGCAGCCATAAAATTCCCCACTACAGTAAATGCCGGATCGTGAAGATCTTGAAGATCGAAAAGCCACTCTTCATTCTCCCAGTCCCATACTCTCAGTCTGCCACCCTTACCTCCAGTGACTACAAACCTTCCGATCTTGACTAGTGCTCGAGACGGCTCTTTAAGTGCAGCGAACGTCTTGATGAGGCTACCTTCCTGCGTCCAGGTTCTGATTGCCCCATCTACTCCACAAGTCACCAGATTTCCATCAATATCTGAAAACTGGGAGCTCGCTCTGGTATCTGCTTGGCATACTGCGATAAGTTCTCTGTTGTGGGTAAGTAAGGACCTTTGATGTATGTAGTCTTCACTTACCCTTCTCTCCAATTCCAGATGCGAACTTCTCCGTTTCCACACGCAACGCGAAATAAGGAAAAATTGGGGCTGAATGAAAAGCCAGAGACATGGGCCGAGTGTTCCAAGATACGAATGCAGTCTCCTGTGGCAATATTCCATATTCTTATTGTATTATCTGAAGAACCCGAAAACAACAGGTTGTCATGACTTGTTATTCGGGTAATTGATCCAGTGTGTCCCCGTAGATTGCGAGTTGGCTCTTCCACTGCTCGACTCCATAACAATATCATACCATCATCGAATCCAGATACAAAAGTCGAGTCTTTGTCTAAGAATAAGACACGCTTGACGCAGCCAGTATGTCCCACAAAGTCGCGGATGTGAGTACTAATGCGGTTAGTATGTACAGCATCATTTTGGGGGGATAGCTCACCCATTTTCCAAGTCCCATAATCCCATCTTTAGGTTGTGTCCAGCGGTCAACATCAGATTAGACGTAGGCTGAATCTGTGCATCCCAGATCTTCCCTATATCAAACATAGCGTGATGATTCGAGCAAACCTGGCCTTTATCAAGTTGGCATTTCTGACACTGCAGGCTATGTACAATACATGTCTGGGCTGCCGAAACAATGTATTTTTCAGTCAAACTGAAACCAAAGATCGAGGTTAAGCTCTCAAGCTGATAGGTGATGGAAGACTTCATAATGATATTTTATACTACTAGTCTCGGTAGCAGATGATCAAATTGCGGATATCAGGTATGACGCGTAACTCGATAACGGCGAGGGATTGTGTAAATGGAGAGAAGTTGAAAATGGGGGAGAGGTGGGCAGGGGAAAAGGTTGGGAAGGAACAAGTTGGTAAATAGAAAGACATGCAGACCAAATTGCTGCCTTAGCCTGAAGTAGTACAGAGGTAAAAGGAAGGGAAAACCTTTAGCATTAGTAGAGGTATCTGCTCTCTATGCCCTTGCAGGATGACAGCATGATGGGAGCCTAAAATGACTCAACTGCCTGCTCAACGCCAACATCTTAATTACCAACCAACAGTTGGTTGGTCTCCCCAGGAGAGTTGATGATTGGATATTCAAGTTCGAGGATTTAACGACAAGGGTATAAGTGTTGACGCAATGCGGGTGCGGAAAGACCAACTTAATGCAGTTTTTTGTCAACATTGTTAATGATTTACGAATGCAGGGCATCCACAATGACCATACACTTCGACAGTTACCTACTCTTTCCTCAATGCATATATATATTCATAAAAACCACACGGTACTCCAAAAATCAAATTCTCTAGATATAACTCCATAACTCCATAACTCCATAGAAATCAGACCTGATAATGTTGCGATTCTTCACCCATTTACCCAGCACACCACCTTGCCCCCACCTAATTCCTTAACCAACACAATGGCCCGCCTGCAGGTCGCATGTGCATCCCAGACCTTCGTCGCATTGCTCATCCTGGGTACAGGCCTCAGCATTGCAGGTGTCATGGGCGTAATTCTTGAGCTACACCAAAGTTAGCGGAAACTGCTCTATGTACGTTGTCATATGCATCAAGCCTTACCGGGTGCTTCTTATCGGCGCTGCTAGTACCTTCTGAGTACTCCACGGAGGTTCCTATCCTTCCGGCTGATCCTGTTCTTCCCGGGTATGCGGCAGCCGTAGCTCCGAAGACAGCGACAGTGAGAACTAGGATCTTGGAAAAATACATCTTTGAGCCAGTTGGAGAGTTGAGTTCTGTAAGCTGATGAACGGCAAATGAAGATTTGAAATAATAGACGCCTTTGTGGTGCTTATTAGAGTTTTGGTTTGCCGGTATTGTGAGTTGGTGTTCTGAGATGTTGATGTAGAAGTAGAATGTTGATGAAAAGTGAAGCAAGACCAAAGACCTTTGACTATATATATATTGCTTCTCTCAAATTATTCCACGCGGCAATGACCCGTCTCAGACCTTCTAGCTCCCAGGTCTATTCACAGCCATAGCGAAGATCGGGACGATACTTGCTTGAGCCTCCTTCTCAATGCCTCCGCCCGCTTGAGCCTCTTCCTCGTAGCTCCTCAGCCCTCATAAGCCTCTTCCTACCATGAAATGCATGGTTCTGGCTAAAAAATCTCACCTCATCAATAGACTTTGTCACACGGTTTCCAACAGCGGTTGACATCAGGGTGGTTATCATTCCAGATTGGGTGGCATAAAAGCCTGTCATTGTCCAACACTATAAGGAATGCATCCCAAATCTATTATTGGGGTTTAAGCCTCGTTTTAGACGTCGAGGAGCCTTTACCTTGGAGTCTAAATCTGGAACCTCATCTTAAAGACCAACACAAATGCTTCCACTTTTAGAATTCCTAGTGTAAGCATAAACGACACACACACACCATTTCCTGAAGATAGTCCTCAACCAACACCAAACGATATCAAACACTCACAGGCCATCCCCGAGGCATCAACAAGCAGTATTTCTGGTACAGTGTAATTGTTGATTCTGTCTGCAATGTCCATTGATGAAAAGGATCATAGTCAGATTTTGCTTCTTGACAATCACTTCTTCGATCCTTCGGATTTCGCATGCGATACTCGCGGACTAATGAGCAAAATCAGATCAGACAAGTGCCGTATTGTTTACCTCTCGCTCGCTCACTCGCACCCACAAGTCTTTCTGCAACCAAAGTGCCACATTGCCGCTCTTCCAAGGATTCGTCGGATCCATGATACTCCATTCAAAATTCCTAATCAGCTCAAAAAACATCTTGTTCAGCTCCATCCACGCGATATTCTGTCCCAAACACTGATATTTTCCATGCCCAAACATCAAGTCGATCGTCCTTTCCATTGCTGCCAGCTTTTCTCCTTTGGCCTCCAACCACCGCTCTGGTCGGAACCAGTCGGCATCGCTGCCGAACACGTCTCTGCTTCTATGTATTCCCCACGCGCAGTATCCAATATCTGTTCCGCCAGGGACGAAAATGCCATTGATGGTATCACCTTCTGGTGGTGTCTTCTTGGGCACAAGGCCTGTAGCGGGTGGCCAGATACGAAGACCCTCTTTGATAACGGCTTTCAGGTAAGGTAGCGTTTCAGCGTTCTTACTGGGGACAATTTGGTTTTGTGGAAGTTGAGAGGTTTTGACATAGTTATCAACTTCCGTTTGTAAGCGTCGGTAGACGCGCGCATTCGTCATGACAAAGAGCATAGTTGCTCGAGTGGCTGTGCTGGTAGTGTCTGCACCCGCGAGGCTGTTGTATATCAGCTACTAGGCTGAAGGTAAGAGTCAGAGGTGTGGTTACGTACATCTGAAGAAGGCCCTCCGCAACAGCATCAAACTCCTTAACGCCGTGTCGCATGAAAGAGCCCAGCATATCACTCTGCGTACCGGTTGGGTCCTCCTTGTAGCGCTTCTTAATAACCTCCTCTGCGACACTGCAAAGTTGCACAATGAGAATACTGAGATTTTTACAAGGGTGGAGAAACGAACCGTATTAGTCTCCCAGGCCCTGTCTTATCTTTTGAGGAGGGGAAGATCATATCTCCAATTATCGGAAGATTAAGAAAGCTGTTCATGATTGGAATAGAAGCTAGCATAATAGCAAATGGAATTGTCTCTTCCGTAGATTGAATATAAAGATGGACATCTTTATCGAGATCTATGTCGCCGAAAGGAGCATCAAATGCTAAGTCGGTGATAATGTCCAGAGTCACGAATTGCGCCTTTCGTGCGAGATCCATGGGCTTCAATTCTGTCTCAGTCGAGATGTATTTGGTCTTGATCAGGTTAATGAGATTCGATATATGCCTATCAATCCTATCTTCCACCCCCGGATTTTCTTTGCCAGAATACTATTTACTTATCAGGCACGTTCAATTGAAGGTGTGGAAGTCCACTTACACCCATTGCCATCTGAGCTCGTCGTTGGGTGTGGGCCTTCTCATCCACAGTCGAGAATACATTGTCATGACCTGGTTGCAATCGAATCCCTCGATACCAGTCGCTTTTCGTGTATGGCGATCGGACGCGACTCATGCGATAAATTATTTCTGGATCGCTGGTGACTATTATCAAATTAGCATGTTTAAAAGCCGTTCTCTTTGTTGGGAGCTCCGGAGCTGGGAGTTGTTCCAGGAGCTGAGCAAACACGATCCTTTTGTATGCTCTTGAGACAACTCCCACCTTTCGGAGCTCCCATAGCAAAAGAAAGCCATTTTGTAAAGAAATAAGACGAACCCAACATATTGGGACCTACTCTTGCCAGCGAGCCTATAGCAGGTAGCTAATTAGCCCTGCCACGTTGTAGTCAAAGGAAATAGTATACCGTATTTCTTGTTGGCTTGATCCAATGCCAGATGAGTATTGAGATTGTATACTGATTTCACCAGCCAGAGGTTCGACCATCCTGCGAGAAAGGGTCCTTTGATATGGGCCAGCCTACGATAGGAGATGTAGCAGCTCAATCCATACGCGCAAACTGCAAAAATACCGAAATACAACCTTGCTGCATATGCAGCCACGAGAAAATCCTGTAAAGCAGCCATATAGTCCCTGGTACGAAGAGAAACACGGGACTATGTTGATATGCAAATTACAAAATCGAGGTTTCGAGCGAGATAACCAGAAGACACACTTCAAACGCTGCAGAGCGGCGGGGTAATGAGGACTTCGCGTGATGTCTAAGCTTTGGTGTATCCCTGTCACTTGCAGGAGTTTCCTGCACCCCCGCCCAATGAGACCTCATGCACGAGTCTGAAACCAGCTTGTTCAGATTGCGCAACCAATCCTAGCAAAGAGAGCGGTAGAGAGTGCTGCTTCCGTCAAGGACTGTGCAGCTTACCGAATCATGTACGGACAGGCTTTATCCGGAAGCATTTATTGGGCGCGTTTATATGGAGGTCCATAAAAATGTTGGCCCCTTCATACTTATACTTGAAGACAAGATGAGAAAAGTACAGGGTCAGAGACTAAATCCAACATCTCATTCTAAGAAAAGACCAAAACCGATTTGTGGTTTTCAGAAAAGACTCAAACAAACTCCTTATACAGTACTTCCCTGCATCCTTATGCTCCCCCAGTCTTCATCTACTACTGACATACCCACGTACTTCCTGCTACACTCTAATTACATAGTTGCACTCTTTCTACCTACTCTATCTCTCTTTCCCTCCTCTCCATCTCTCTACTCTATACCTATTACCCACCTAATTTTTACAACCGCTACCTAGACCCGTTTCTTTCCCATCGCGCCTCACCTACTACGTCTAGATCTACGATCCCCTAGCCAACTTACCACTAGATAGTAGATATCTTCTACTTTCTAAATATCTACCACATTTATACTTATCCATCCATTACTCCTCACACATCCCTCCCTCTTCAAGGGCAGCCCTACAAATAAAACGCTTTACTAAACTACCTTATAAACCCTATAAAATCCCAAGAGGTACATTTTCCAGCCTTTGTAAAATACGAGAGGTCAGTATCTCCAAAGCTATAAGCCGAGAAAAACATGCGGATTTCATCAGCAGGCCTCAGAAACCGTATCTCGAAGAGAAGAAGAGTACGATCGGCTGAGCCTTGAGGATTTGAAGCAGCGCACCATATGCTAAAAATGGCGACCGAGGGGAGAGAGAAGTCGGATACGAAGCACGAGGCAACAACCACAGATGCAACAAGGAATAGCTCAAGTGCGCAAACTCATCACCAAAGCACCCGACAACAAGCTGAGAATGAAATTCCGCGTACAGAAATTAGACATTGCTTTCGCAGCCAAAAGAATTCCTCAAATAAAATCTTCAAGACATTGTTCTCAACTTGATACCCAGCGTGGACCAAATGATGCGATAACTCCGATACTAATTAGTACTCGTATTCCTAATTAACAACCCAGCAGCACAGCCATCCCGTCTTTCAGCCCCAACTCCGACACCTCGCATACTGACCCCGATCGCTAACCAATCACAGCCCTGAGCCCTGCGATATTAGCCTAAATTTAACATTTGTTGCACGTCGCAATTGCGATGCGCGCATGGAACGGAATCCTTCGCGCGCGAGGTGTGCGCGCATGCCCGAGCGTCCCGTCTCGACTCGACACAGCCTCGTCAGCACTTTGATGTCACTCTTGAAATTTAGGCACAATTCCTGCCGAGGACATTTAAAATGTTTTCCATCATCAAAATCGGAGGGAAATACGAGTAGATAAAAGAGAAACTGGGATCAAAACTTGTAACATTATCATCCTTTAGACATCATAATTTCCCTTCGCCCCCTTTATTGTGATCAGTCCTCGTCGTTACACACCCTAACTCAAATCCACCTCCCGTCTAAATAGATTTATCATCCCTCCCGCTCCACAAAATTCACTCTCATTCCCCGGACAGATAAAATTACACTCTCCATCCGATACATTCCCCCCTTGAACGGCGCCCTTGTTACCCACCCAATTCAACGCATTCCCACACCAACATTCCCTCCCGTACTCCACACCTGCGTACGCATACATCCAGCAGTCACCCAAACATTTCTCAATCGTCATATACGTGCCATTGTTCTCGACGACAGAGGGGAGGAGACGTCCGGACGAGGGTTCAGAGACGCAGGAGTAGTAGGTAAAGTTTATGTTGCCGTTGCTGGTTACTGGCGAGACGGTGTATGTTGCGAGTGCTGCAGATGATGAGGTGGGCGTACTAAACGTAGAATTCGAAAATGACACCGATGAAACCGATGAAACCGAGCTCCTACTCATGTTCAAGCTCGCGGCTTTGTCCTCGGAAACTGACGAGGAAATCGAAATGGATGAAACTGAGACAGAGCTGGTGCTGGTGACCTTATTTCCAGCTGATTCCGAAATATTCCTCTTATACAAGCTCAACCTATTTCCAGCACCGCAAAACTCTAACCCACTCCCATCACACACCATATTACAATCCGAATCTGGGGCGATCGTAGCAGCAGGATTTATAAAGTTTCCACACCAGCATTCGCGGCTGTATTCAGCGCCAAAATAAATATAGGCTGCACATTGACTGGCACAGATTCCGATGGTAAGGGCGTCGATGCCATAGAGTTGGGGGAGAGCGCGGCTTGTTGGGGGCTCGGCGTAGCAGCCTATGTAGGTATAGCCACTTGCTGAGGGCACGATGGTGGGCCCGACAGGGGTGAGTATAGCTGATGTGCTAAAGGTAATGTTAGATTTAGATACTGAAGCCGAGGAGCTAGTATTTACACTTGTCGGCGCTGTCGAAATTGTACCTGTGGTCGCTAGAGAGGTTGCCTTGCTAGGAACTGTGCTATTTCCGTCGAATTGGAGAGAATCAGCAAACAATGAAATGAAAGCACCTCCCGCCCCATTAATTCCATTGCCACCACAAATCTGATTGATGTCACCACTGCAAGGGTAATCACAATTGCCATCATCGACCTGAAGATTTGGAATTGTTGGTCCAGCCCAACATTCTCGATTATATTGTGTCCCACAGAAAATATAATTCCCAGTTGCACAGGCAGCAATACACATCTGATTGGTATTCGCATCATTGCCGTAGATTTGTTTCTGTAGTTGACGACCAGGATTGTTCTCTTTGAAGCATCCTATGTACCGGTATCGACCATTGCCGTTGGGAAGAAGAGGAGGGGCCTGTTCGGCGACCGCCGTACAAACGAAAGGAATGTCACGATGACCGAAGGTGAGATCATTGAAATTCATGGTCCAAATGGCTGTCCCCAAATAAGAATCGGTATCCCATTGCGTTTTAGGAACTGAGCAATAGAGAGTTGCTGTAGCGTTTTGTCCCGGTCCGAGATTGGTGCCCTCATTCAAGTCAATCTGATTATTGGCACCAATGATACCTCCAAGACCAAATGGAGGCTTCGATACCGTAAGAGAGAGTTTTACTGAGTCAGGACCAGCTGTATTCGTTACACGCATCTTCAGGGAACGAGTCTGATTCTCGGTCACATTACCAAATGTGAAATTCATCCCAGTTTCGTATTGAACCCAACCCAAGCCATCAATAGTCTGAAACTCAACAAGAGCGACGGGAGCATCGCCTGCCGTTCCAACGACATCAAACGTCTTGCTGCCGCCATCAGAATTCACAACTAGATAAGCAGCAAAATTTCCGCTCTTAGATGTATCGAAATTGATGGTCACTACGTCGGGAGAATTTGAACCTCCAGGAATAGTGCTTGGCAAACCAAAGAAAGTAAACGGTCCAACTTGAGGAAAGCCCGCAGAGGAAACATTGGAAGAAATAAAAGGTCCAGTCTCACTTGTCTCTGAGTATTGAATGCTCGAAATATTGAGTAAATTGTTTCCATAATTGATGAAATTAGCAGTTTGATTGACTCCGCCCACTTGCTGACCAGTAATGACGCCCTGGAATGCCACAGTTACAGGACTAACACCTAACAGAGGAGCAACACTTTGTCCGTTGCCCTGCAAGGTGACCGGAGTTGTCGTACTGTATCCTGTCACTCCATTGGAGGTTGCAATGACCACATCTGAGGAAAGGAGCCCTGTCGTCGATGGACTAAATACTGCTTGGAAGCTAAAGGTATCGCCTATCGCAAGAGCTCGAGGAACTGCTGGTAAGCTACTTATCGAGAAATCCGAACTGCCTGTCAAAGTAATATTGGTGACTGTCAGAGCAATATACGCTGTGCAGGTAATGGTCTTGACAGCTGTTGGCGTCTTGATATCTGCGGTTGCAAAATCGTAAGGGGAAGAGCAGTTCATAGGCAGATTGACAGGAGATCCAAAACCATAGATATAACCTGCTGTTGTTCCAATATACACGCGGCCATTCCCAAACACAGGGCGAGTGAATTTGGTAACAGCTGGAATGTTGAAATGATTGATCAAAGTCAGTTGACCATTGACTGGCACGGCGTTATAGACTCGAAGATTGTATCCATTGACATCACTTACCCAGGCAAGGCCGGTGCCGGGTTCATTGTTTATGGATGTTGTTGTTCCGTGTCCCACACCAAGATACGCGTTAACCTCTGGGCTATCGGCAACCTTAGTGAAGGAGGGTACGCCGGCGTCGCAATTGAATTTGAAAACATGTGTTGGATATTGGATGACTTTGTTGATTTAGTGTCCATATGTCAATAATCATGAATAACTCACCATTAATGTAGATGAACCCCCCTTCCAGTGGATACACACCGGCGCCAGCATAAACCGAGTTCTCGTTTTGATATACTTGAATGACATCGTCCAATTTGTTGGGTCCATTTTGATAGCCACCAAGATCGTCCAAATTTAGCCAGTAGGTCTTTCCACTCTTCCCTGTAACAACGCCAATACGCTTGACGTCACCACAGGAGAACTGAGTTGGGAGCAATTCAAGAGGGCTTGTCCCAAGATCTCTGTCTGCACCATCCAGCTGTGTTTTCTCCCAGGGCATGAAGAAATCGACAATCGTCAGGGTACCATCGGAATTGATGATCATGTGAACAGCCGCTTCTTCTAGTGCGGAAGGTGGATTATGACCATTGACTGGAATAGTCGAAAGTTGAGAGGCGTGTCCATTTCCCGTAGCGTAGAACATAGATCCAGCATCATCAGATGATAACCCTCCACCACTCATCCATACCCCACCACCTTGGGTCTGCGAATCAACCGGAGCACCTTCCATGGCATATCTTTCAACTATAGCACCAGTCGTCTTGTCCCATCCCATAATCCATCCAGTGTAGTTCCATTTAACACAGTGAGACGCGAAACCAGCATAGACGTATTGGCCTGTAAGTAGCAAAGCAGGGCGTTGATGATGGATACCTCCATTGAAACTGCGAATAGGATTATTCCTTGCCACGGTGCCTTCAAGATTGACTGGAAAACCAGGGCGCTCACTAAGATCGTTCACGTTGATAGCGTGGAAATAGTAACGACCATTGGGTCTGCCTTGGGGAATTGGCCCAGCAGTCTGATCTTGGTACGTCTTCGCAGTTAGGTACAAAGTATCTGTACTGGGATCAATGACTCCGGTTGCGGTCACACCAACTAGCGGATTAATATCCGTACATCCATCGAGATCAGCTACCAAGAAGGGAATGTGCAAATTCCTCCTAGCGACAATGGCTCCTGTAGCAGCGTTTAATTTGTACAGATTATTTTGGGTCGTAGCAACGAAGAGGTATTGAATTCCATCTGATAAAGTGTATACAAGAGGCTGGGAAAAGATCTGCTCCGACGCGCCATTGTATATTCCGGGAAGGAGAGATTGGAAGATTTGACCGAATTGAGAACTTCCAACGATTGTCGGGTCCATATTATGATTACTTTCACATTGTCAGCCGAGATCCTGTCTAAAGAGGATCGTTCTCACGTTTGATAGCCAGTCCGGGAGTTATCCCCACCCCAAGTGATGGTATCTGTGGCACCGAGAGAGGCGGCACGGCCGACGAAGAAAGACACAAGGAAAAGAACGAATGTGTATGCCGTTACCTGCATCGTGGCCGTAATTGTTGGTAACGTCGATAGAAGAATAACGAGAGCGGAAATGGTAAATGAGCTGCACTGGGATAATAGACACGGATTGAAGTCATTGACAGATCGCACGAGGAGGACCGAAGGCCTTGGACACCTGTATGTTCAGTAATCCCAACGGAAGAAGCGAGGGTAGTAAATTCACTGTCTTGAGAAGCAAGAATGGACGCAGGGAAACGAAGAAGGTACGGGAAAGCTGAAAATGCGCCTCGACTTGAACAAGTTCGCTCCTTCCCTTTCTCGACAGACATCCATCCGTTCCTTCAAGCAATGACCGATTCGAAAACTTCTTCTGACACGACTTCGATATCGAGGATCTGTCTTTTCTCACGCGCCCAAAAATTTCCCATAGATTGTGTTGTGCATGCGGCCGTCCGTCTGCAGGAGACATGGCTCTGCCTGCATTGTCCCTCGCGTCCCTAAACCTGAAGACACAACGAATCTTAGGCGTTGACTGAAATTAGTTCAGACAGCAAATAGAAATGGCTCTTTCTGCCAGGGTCTACTGAATATCTGATGGCTCAAATACGCAAAATAGGCGACAGGCCCAGTGCCATCTAGAAGCCTGTCAAAACTAGGGCCCAGTTCGACTTCTCCCTTGACTTCTCAAGCTTCCAAAGATGAGATGATGTTGTAGACTTGTTTCACAAAATCTCGTTGTAATCTTGGCAATGTAGTACATGATGGGAAGACGCTGATGAGAATAAGTGTACCTGAATATTGCATTTGCAGAACGCCACCACATCTGTGCAACTCGAGAGAAAATAGGGGGGGCTGGGTTCCACTTTGAAACCTAGAAAAAGTCACCACCTCAGTTCACTTCAAAAGAAAGAGTTTCTCGATCAATCAAAGCATTCTACAAACCACTGAGGCCCATACACGTTCAGGGCATCCACAAACACGCGATCATTAATAATCGAAAGCACATTGCAACCCACTCTCGTCCCGTGTTCATTCGAGAAGAGATCAATGCAATGTGGAGATTGTGTACATGATTCTGCGTCGGCTTGTCAAGCCATCAGACGAAGAGAGCTTGGCGTGAAGATAATGATGATCAACCGGGGCGTGAGTCCCTGAAGATCAACAAACCCTGGCTCACGGGCCGTTATTTTCGGTATGGTTGCTCCCATAGGGGTTTCTAATTCCACCACATCAAGTCCTTCTATCCTCAACAGACAAGTTTCTCTGGAGCCTTTTTAAAAGACATCAAAGATCTTTCTGGTTTGAAAATAAGATCAGTTGGCCTTCGTTCTTGTTTTCAATTCCTTATCGTTATCGTGCTTAGTAATGCAAGAAGTTTCTGCAGCGTTGTGCATTCCAAGTTTATTAGTTTTGATATAAATAAACATTTACGCTTTCATGTTTTCCCTAACTATCTTCCGTCGTAATCAAGTTTTGCGCAACATTATCACGACCACCATGTCAGACTCGAAGAGAACTCCTGCCAGAAGGCATGCATACCGAGGAAAGAAGCAAATGACTACCAATGCTGCTCCTCGAACAGCACCACCCCCGGGTCCGCCCCGTGTAGCAACGCCTCCTCTCCAAGCCCCCATTCCTCTCGACACTCCACGATTCGCAGATCTAGCAAAGGAGAATCTCATCCATCCTATCATGCTCCAGACCATCACCGAAGACCTCAAGTTCGATCATATGATGCCAGTCCAAGCTGCGACTCTTCACGACCTCCTATCCCATCGAAACGATGTCCTAGCCCAGGCAAAGACAGGAACAGGGAAGACAATTGCGTTCTTACTCCCTGCCATTCAAACTCTCATCAACAAGAATCGCAGACCTGGCTCTGGGATCTCTCTACTCGTTATCTCTCCTACGCGCGAATTGGCTATGCAGATTGCAAAGGAGGCGAATGCGTTGCTTCAGCGACTCCCCAAATACAAGGTTAGCTTTGCGATTGGTGGTACGAATAAGGATAGAGAGGAAAGGGATATTCTTGGAGGCTGTGATATCCTCATCGCCACTCCCGGACGTTTGTACGATCATCTCAGTGATCAAAGAGTTGTCCATACGTTCAAAAATCTCGATACGCTGGTTCTTGATGAGGCAGATCGATTACTTGACATGGGTTTCATGAACGCGTTGAAGGATATTATCAAGTGCCTCCCAGACAAGAAGGCTACGGATAGACAAGGGATGCTCTTCTCCGCCACGATCGCACCTCATGTTGAGAAAGTTGCCCACCTCGTCCTTGGTCCAGGTTATAAATTCATCTCGACCATCCCAGAAGGCGAGCTCAACACCCACGAACGGGTTCCTCAGCATCTCATCGTGGTGCCTACGTTCTCTGATGTTGCAGCTGCAATGGTAGGCTCCATCCGCTCAGAGATGGCTCTTGTTGGCGCCCCCGTCTTTAAGGCTATCATCTTCGCTCCCACTGCTGCACTCGCCGACTTCTACGGATCCATTCTCTCAGAAATTCCCGGTCTACCTACTATCAGCATCTTACACTCCCGTGTGAGTCAAGGCAAGCGTACGAGCACCACCAACGCATTCCGCGAAGCCAAGAGTGGCATCCTCGTCGCTACAGATGTTGTAGCCCGAGGCATGGATTTCCCGGCCGTCACAAACGTCTTCCAAGTCGGTGTCCCCGCCGACAAAGAATCCTACATCCATCGCCTGGGACGAACCGCACGCGCTGGTGCGGAAGGCCGCGGTATCTTCATCGTCACCGAAGACGAAACATTCTTCTCCAGATGGACACTCAAGGAAATCACTTTTGAGCCCCAGCCCGCTGATCTCTCAGCTAAATCCGATATCATCCGCATTGCAGAGAGGATGGATAATCATGCCAAGACGTATCAGGCTTGGATGGGGTATTATAAGAATCATACCAAAGGTATGAAATGGGATAATGAAAGGTTGGTAAGGGAGGCGAATAAGTTTGCGTATGAGGGACTTGGAGCACCAGAGGTTCCCGCATTGCAGAAGTCGACGGTTAGTAAGATGGGATTGAAGGGCGTTAAGGGGTTGGTTGTTATTCCTGACTTGCCGAGAGCGCATCGTGGTGGCGGAGGAGAGGGAAGAAGTGGGGGGAGTGGAGGCCGAGGGGGTGGCGGTGGTGGGAGAGGTGGCAGAGGAAGAACTGGTGGATTCTGATTCTGGAGAACTTCGTGAAATTATTAGAGGGCCTGGTGGGATATGACGCGTTCAGAGGGATAGATAAATGCTTGTACAATAGATAGATTTGCTTTTGACATGGATAGAGATACCCATAGCGTGGCGCATAGAGATTGGCTCTAAGAAATATATTCTTTCACCGTATCATGTCTCCCATTAAAAACCGGCTTTTGCACCTCCTTCCAAGAAAACAACCTCCACTGCCTTAACCACGGTACTCTTCAAAACATCCCAAATCACGTGTACCCTAAGGTAGAATCCCAAAATTGCCCCTCCTTCAGGTCCCCAACCTCGGAAATTCATACAACGACCCAACTTGCCCCACCAACCAACTCTGTCCTTCCCTCAGTATCAGTACATCTTCCTTCCTTCCATCCTTTTAAATCTCCAACAGAATCACAAGGGGTAAAGGGGCAAAAGGTCACAATGGCCGAGATGCAAAGTTATCGCACTAATGACAGGGTCACGCTTAAGTACATTGATACAGGAGCGGGGGATTCGGGGGAAGAGAAGAAGCCGTTGTTGATCTTGGTGCGTTTGCTTGTTTGCTTTGGTTGCTTTGTTTGTGTGTCACGTTTGTGTGGCAATATATAATTTGAGTAGTATCTGATGGGGGGTTTTGGAAGGCCTTTTCTGGAATGGACGTCTGGAATGGGTTTTGTGGGGAGGTGTGAGGAGGGATTGAAATCTGCGTTTGTAATGGGATCTTGATAATTCCTTTTCGAAGAACGAGGACGATAAGATTAGTGCTTATCTGTCTTGAGCTCGTGCCCTTCATTGCACTAGAAGAAATCTCGGTATTGCTCTCAGTGTCCTTCTCTCATAACCCTAAAACTCCCGTCATTTCCCTCTTCAGTTGTCCCATCCCAACCCCAACTCCCTGTGTTGTCACTATTTCCTCCATTCACTATACTGATCCTCCATCTTAGATCCACGGCTTCACAGGCTCATCTGCTGTCTGGGCGCGCAATATCCCCGCCTTATCATCTCACTACCGCGTCATAGCACCTGATCTCCGCGGCCACGGAGAGAGCGATAAACCGAAATATGGATACCATGTTTCTCGTCTAGCAATGGATCTTCGTGGACTACTAGCTCACGTGTTGGATTCGTCGGATATTGGAAAAAATGGGTCGAAGTTACTGATGGGGAGTGTGATGCTTAGGGCGATTGGGGGAAGTTTGGGCGCTGCTGTTTTATGGTATAATTCCCTAGGCCTCCATTTTCATTTTTGGGTAATCTTATCTATGGATAATGTAGACTAACGCTCAAAATATAGGTCATACGCCGAACTCTTCACCACAATTCGCTTCACACACGTGCTATTTGTCGACCAATCGCCCCTCCAAGACCTCGACCCCATTACAGCCTGGGATACCCGTTTCAGTAACCTCTCAATGAATAACCCTACCGCCCTCGCCAACCTTCGATCTACACTCGCCACTACGCAACAGGTTGCCTATCTCGGCACTATCCACTCATGCCTAGGCTACCTCTCTCACCCTTTACCCACCGACACCATCACCCCCGAACAAAAAGCAACCGACGCAGCGTTCTTTCTAAAAGAAGCGGAGAAAGGCGATCCCCAGTGGTTTGGTAAGTTGATGGCCGATCATACGGCACTGGATTGGAGGGATAGTATTCGAGCGAATTTCGGACCCGAGAGTGGAAGCAAGACGAAGGTGTTCGTGGTAGCGAGTCAGAGGAGTGGATGCTTTGCTGCTGAAGGACCGCTGAGTATTGTGGGGTTGGTTAATGGTGATGTAGAGGAAGTGGAGAAGAGAGCAAAGGGAGTGGCGGTGGATTGGGGTGGGCATTGGTGTTATTGGGAAGATCCAGAAAAATTCAACGAGTTGTGTTTAGACTTCCTCAAGGAGTAGGTGTATATTATAAGGTCTGTAGAATCGTGTTTTAAAATGAATGTTTTTATGCGTAGCTGCAAGTCCCCATATGTCGCCTTACAAAGCTCCCCAGAAGGAAGTACAACTTCCCACTCATCACTTTCCACCGCCCTTATCTCGAAAGTGTTGATCGATTAATTTCCGTGAGCTAGTATGAAAAGCGTCAGTACAGAGATTAAAACCCCAGAAAAGGAAAAAAGAAACCTAAGGACACCTTTAATAATTACGAATTTTATAATAAAGCAAACCTTAAGGACCTCGATATAAGCATTTCTACATGTCTATGAGACTAAAGAGAGCAGTACAAAGTATAAATACTATTCTATTAAGATAACATTATTATTAGTCATTATTAATTTCCTCCTATATTCATCTCTACCATAAACCTCATTAAATCTACCAGGGTATAAACACTACTATAACACAACCCAAGCAAGAGCACATCCAGCCACAGCCAGTACCGCAGCTCCGATCCTACTCTTCATAGCTACCGCGGAACTTGACACAGCCTGAGTAGGCGTGTGAGTAACCAAACCCGTTAACGTGGTACTGTTTCCGTGTGGTGTTGTTGTCGTAGTCACATTTGACACTGGCGGAATGCTGGATGTAGCCAGAGTCGTGGTTGGAGATGATGGGGAAGAGGAAGGTGCGCCGATGGTGGTTGTGAATACTGCTAACACAGGAGAGGAATTGGGAGTTTCGGTTGTCAACACAGATGAGATGCTCAAGAAGACGGCCGATGAAGTCGAAGTCGAAGTTGGAGAGGTGGATGTGGATGTGGTCGATGCAGCCGACGACGTCGTGGTGGTGGAACCAGCTTGTGCGCTTGTAGTAGGGGTTGCAGAGGATTGACTGGTTGTGGCGGCACCTTTGTGGGGATCATTGGGGTACCAGATGGGAGTTGCGGTTTGGGGCTCGATGTTGCTGAAGGGAGCAACATTCCTGTCCGCGGTGGTGACAGGCGTTCCGTCGGCGGCGAGGATCGCGAACTGAGGACTGTAGATATGGCGGTCGCCTTGGGCTGATAAGTTGAAGGTTGGGGTTAGGACTAAGTTGAAGGTTGGGCCTGCGACGTTGGGTATCCAGTCCACAGAAGTAACACCCATCCCTTTGCTATTGAGGCCCGAAGCATCGTCCCATTCTACGGAGATTAGAGTTTTGATGAAAGTTTTGGTACATCGTAGACTTACGGACGATGGTCTCGTATTGCAAAACCTCCCCAGGGTCGAGATCCCAAGTCAAATGTACGAGCTGTCCCACTCTGATTTCAGATGGGAAGTTCGTGAACATACGATGAGTGACAGCGGAAGTGGGAGAGAGCAAGGCGCCAAAGGCCAGAGTGATAGCCAAGAATTTGACCATTTTGAAGTACTGTAAGCGCGACGAGGGTTTGTGATATCTTCAACGAGTGACCAAAACGCTGGGAAAGAGTGGATTCAAACCAAACGACAGTGGAGTTACAAGCAAGATGGGATAAAGCAGACACGAACTAAGAGATGCGGCGACTGCTACACATATTTAAATCCCTCCACCACCCACCATGCTATGACACCGAGTACTGCGCCGTAGGACACAACCCACTTTGAGGAAGGCGTGAGGTTCAAATTTAAGGTTAAGGTCACATCTGCAGGTACAATCGAATGATATGGTTGCTGCCAAAAATTAGAGCGCTCGCCTCGAATATTCAGCAAATCATAGCAAGGTGCAGCAGCGTTTCTAATAATAATGGTGAGTTCGGATATGGCATCATGTAAAGCGAGCGTTGGACTTTTAAGGAATTAATATCCGGGACACGATGTGAATCCAATTAACATCTATGCCAAGGCTTTGATATTGGAACGCCTTCCGGATTCATGTTATCTAATTTCCTGATAGTTGTTTTCGCTTCGATATTTATTGAAACATCCAATGGGAATTGAGTCGCGAGTGCTCTCCTTTCGTCGGCATCATTTAGCGATACGAGGTGCAGTTCTGCTTTTCAGGGGGGCCGAAGGGGAGAAGTCTGTGCTTGTATGGACGGCCATGATTGGATTAATGGACGTGATAGGGAACGTCTTTCGAACTGCCGAGGCGGATGAGGCTTATTAGCATCCGCATGCGGCGTCGGTGAGTGAGATTTCCATATTTTGTTGGACAAGGATGATATTCCGTAATTCAAGCTTGAGTCAGATTAAAGGCGGTGGACAGTTGACTCGCATAAAAGGAGGCGAGGGAGAGGTCAAGCTACCTATACGCTCCCCGCCAAGCTGGTTACAAAGCATCCACATGATGAGATGGGCGGAGAATGACTGGTGATTTCAAGCTACCAGGAACATCACGAGTAGAGGTAAGGTAACAGAGACTGCACATAAGTAGGATGGGTGCATGTGAACAATCAGGGGGGAGTCACGTATGCGGTAGCTTGGTGAACACAGTGAGGATTGCGATGATACCATACTATGTATAGAGGCTCAAAGTTCTTCGGGTGGCTGAAAGTCATCAATGTCTACGTAGGGTGCGGTTAGCGAAGCCTTCAGCCTTGAAACCCTCGTATCGGTGACCTTACCGAAAATAAAACTCGTATCGGAAATAGCGAGTAGGATTTATGCATACCCCCCTTGGCGAAATAGATTTTCTCAGGCCAGTCACGAGTTTTCTCTATATCTAGCAAAGAGCAAAAAGCCGGCCTCTTCTTCCCCTTCTCCCAGCAATAACAAGAATTCTCCAGGCAGTTCTGCACCACTTCCTGTATCGAGTCCTTCTATAGATATCAATGTCCCATCACTACAACCAGATCCTAGCGCAGACCTCGCAGCCGGTGCCCCTCTTGCCGACCCTGCGCCGGAGCAATAAGGAAGGAATTGGAATGTTGTCCAACATGGAGGGTTGCACATTGTGAGTGGTTATATGTCAAAAGAAGGGAGACGGTCAAAAGTTCATATGGAAGATCCTCGGCTTTGTTGAACTTGATTTTGTTTTGGTTTTTTGGAGTTATTTGGTTTCTTTTTGTTGGGCGTTTTTGTTTTTCTTCTCAAAAGTTATGCAATCTCTAAAGTCGGCCTAAAAGAAGTTACTTGGTCCCTCCGTCGCAAAAATCCAAATCCAGCTTTAATGCTCTAGGTGGGGTCCACGGACCCCCGATCGCTCAAGCTGAGCGTTTGCCATGCTGTGAAGCAGAAAAGGCTAAGCAGGCCAATGATATGTTCGACCAAGTGTCAGATTTAACTATGAAGTGCAACAGACTATGGTGGCCTGCTACTTTCCAAAAACATTTCATCCCAATGCTCTTCAAGTCTGCCACACATCCTCTTGCGGCCCTTCCACTCCCCAATAATCTCCTCCAATTCGCAGCCAGTTTTCAGCAGTAACTCCCACACCGTCTTTTCCACATCATAGCCAAAGAGCTTCTCCTGACCCTCCCTGGATCCCCAAAGTCTTAATCGCTTGTGCTTGACACTAAACAGATCGCCTTCATCCACCAGGTGTCCGGCATTCATCTTCGGCGTGTTTGCGTGGAGAAAAGCTGGACGGACGACTATTTCTTCGCTACCATTCCCGGACGCCTGTGCTTCGCTCTGGAGAAGGTCGTCATAAGGGTGATGCTGTATCATGCCACTGCCCTTATACTCCTGGCCATTATTGCGGCCGATTGACTTTACCTTCGTCTTGACACGGTGATATGACTGGCCTGATACCAGAGCAGCAGCCATGAACGTTTCTTTATCTCCTTGGCCAAGCACACCTTGGCTAAGTAGTGGATAATAGTAGTTCGGTCCATAGATATTGTAATAAATTGCCAAGAGGAGAGTCTTAAGATGTGTTCTCTTGTTAATTAATAGTTGACCAGCCTCGCTTGAACTCTTCGGGAGATTGGAGGGAAATTTGGGTAGTCCGGCTATAGTATAGAAAAGTGGGGACTCCGTCGAGATCCAGAAATCAGGCCAGACGACCAGTCCGCTAGATTTGTAGGGTTCGGTGGAAAACAGATCAGTCGAGGGATCAACCAGGGGTATGCTATCGCTATCCAGATAGAGAACTTCGGCAAAAGACGAGAAGAGCATGGCCAGAGATTTCAGTTGGTAATGCGTCACCTCGAAGCTTTGGGACGTGTTGCCCTCCTGGAGAAATCGCGAGAGTATGAGGCATCGCGCTCCATATCTTGGCAAATAATCCTCGCACAGGCTTGGCTCGTACTCGCTCTGATCTGCCACGAAGATCTCGACCGGAAGAGTGCTTCCAGTCCTTCGTAGCATGAGGAGTCCAATTATTGCCGGGCCATAGTATTCCCCACCTCCCACAAACACAACACCTGTTCCATTGAAGATATCTTCTTTCACATCCTCCAATTGTAAGGTTTTCAAGACTGCCGCGTGTGAGGACCGCAAGGATTCGATTTCGGATTTGGAATTTAGAACCTGGTTCATCGAGGCTTCGCGCGGGCCGTAGTCGTCGGTTGATATGCTAGCAAGCTCCGCATTGCTGCCCAGGCGGATACGGCCTGTAAGGGGTCCATCATCGTGGAAGACCTGGCTCCAATGGCTCCAGAACGACTTGATGTTGTCAGAGAAGGCGGGGACTGATGTTGGCGGTGTCGTTTGAGGCGCGACGCTCTCCTCTATTATATCTTGGCTTATCTTCTTGGCGCTAAGATTTTCGATCTTGAACGGTGTAATTTGTTCGGTCAGGCTGGTTGAAAGCCTATCGGATGCGTAAAGGTAGACAATAACTAAGATGAACGCCGTTAGAGCTACATAACGCGTCAAACGTGAGTTGTATCGCATCGCAAGCGAGTGCTATGTGCGACTATTTCGCATTCTATAGTTTGGCAGCTACCAATCGAAGGCCTCCTGCTCAAAGGCTGAGTTTATGAAAATACAATTACAAGAAGTTCATAGATGTGGAGAATCTGGCGATTAATATCAGGCAAATCACCAACATCTGAAGTTCCAACATGCTTAGTAATTGTACGCGCATTCCTTCGCGCGCCACGTACTCTGTGGCAGGGGTATGAAAGGGAATTACACACGTGACTGCGTGTAAGGTCAAAATTCTCCATTCATACCTTCATTGTGGCCGAAATTGTAATCTGAAGCCGACAAGGAGATTTTTAGAGTGATTTTCCGAAGCATCCACCATCAAATTCAATGATATGTTTCGCGAATTAAGTTTTTGGGAAGTCTTATCCAACAAATTGGGACGGGTTCACCTACAATTCCGCGATTCAAGCTGGAAAGCGAGTTGACGCGATCAGGAACCCCTCGAAATAGATATGGACTATCCCATTGAAAGCAATACAAGCTGGTATTAGTTCTGACATCTATTCCTAAGCCCCAACCGCTTTCTAAGTGGAAAACCCAGGTGCAAGAACTTTAACCTCGAGATCTATGGGGCTAATCTGGCTTTGAAAGATGCAATAAGCAGTGGCTACGTTGGTAAAAGTAGCGACTCCAGCTTCCGCTTGGTTCTCTCCTCCATTTCGAAGTTACGTTCACACCCTTAATTCAGGAACGAGGACTATTTGTTCAATATCCTTATCTTTGCTGTTCTGGCTCATCCGCAGGCTCGGTGTATTGTTCAAAATAAAGAGACCAGCGGGGTCCCAGGCCGCCTGATCGATAGCTTCTGGATTATTCTATCCTTGTTCCTGTATCCCTGTATTAAATCGAAGAGAATCGAATATTGATTAGTTTTTTATTTATGCTCAGACTTTCACGTGAGTTCTGGACAGTGAAACTTCATTAGAGATCGAAAAAAAATAAGCAATGAAAGTATATAAGTTATACTTACTGTAAATCATTACGTCCCGGCTTTTTCTAGATACAGTACAGCATATCGTTAAACCCAATGAATGCAGGATTTTTATCTGCGGTGCATAGGGTTGATTCCTTCCAATTCGTCGCGACAGGATCAAAGATGTAGTATGTGAAGAATGAGCTGCTCCTACCAAGGGAATGAATACATGAATAGCTCCATTTAGTACAGCCGAAGCTCCTCCATTTACTGCGTGCACAGGAGTTTCTGAACCAACCATGACTTACGGGAGTAAAGTGGACAATCCCTGTGAACCATGACCACAGTGAACTTCTTCCTCATTGTTGACCTACAGACCCAGAATTTCATTGTCATAAACAATGAGGGAAGAAACCTCGGAAATTGTCTAATCGTGAACTACCGTATTCGAAGTCCAGGTTTGGCCGGCGGTGTTGAGAACAGAACGTGGAATGGCACGAGCAAGACATAGGTACAGAAGAATGTGGAATATGTGAAAACTCGAAGTCCAGTCTTTCCGCTTTAAATTGATAAACACCGTCTACGGTTTTTGAGAATATAAAAACCAAGAAACCCGCTGGTTTGTGTACTCTCTGTCATGGGAATAACTATGGCTGAATTCACGACTTACCTAGGCACAAGTCATCACGGATCATCCAAAACTCTGGCAAACTCACCGCTTGTGAAGCGATGTTCATAGACTAGCGTATTACAAAGTAGTATCACACGTTTTAAATATTTCCTAAGTAAGAAAATGGGCGGTCCAAATATGGTATTGTTCAGTAGGGCTGACGTGAAGCGGCTCGGGTAAATACCCCAATGGACCAATCTCAGGCTACGAACTACCGTGATTATGTACTTAAGCATCTGTATCAGAACGTACGCCTAGTTATGGAGGAGCGGGAAATATTTACCAGGATTGGAGTCACATTGGTGTATTTTCTAGTTTATTCAGTAATCACCTAGCATTAGTAGAGTTTTCTTGCATTCTGCATCACATTAAAAAGCTTCCTAGCCATTCAGGCGTCTCGTATTCACTATATAAAGCAACTCCCATTCCTCTCTTCTCCCTATCTTAAACGATCCATTCAACAATCTTCGCACAATACCTGTTTCAGCGACCCAAAATGCATCTCAATATCCTCACTTTGCTCTTGGCTAGTCTGACTGCATCTTCAGTCTACGCGATCCCAAATCCCATTGTCGCCGCAGAACCAGACAAAGTTCTCCGGAGCCCTGCACCTCAACAGTCCGGATGTGCACCAGCAGGCGCTTACATCTGTGTAGGGAACAGTATCGTAAGCATTTCTTCACATATTTCTCGCCTTCAGGTTCATCATCTATTATCCTCTCCCTGCTTTAAATTCCCCCATCTCATCATGAAACTCAATTACGACCCGGGGTGTGGTTAACGAGAGAAACTCGAGATACTAACAAAAATATAATCAAATAGTATGAGTGTACTGGAAGTTCAGAGGTATTCATCTCCAACTGCGCCGCTTCAGGAGAGAAGTGTGAATATGTTGGAGGGGTTCCGCATTGTGTTGGCTAAATTTGTGGAGATGGAGGTTATGATCCGAAAACCAGGCTCGATTTATGATTGAAGGATGAGACGCATAGGTGATTCTGTCATATTTAAAAAAGTTAAGGGACATAGTACTCGTGAAATACAACTGAGTGGACAGTAAAGCATACATTAATGCCATTTATGACTGATGGGAAGTTTTCATCATACTTCTGAGAGCAGCCCCGAGTGAAGGTATCGATTCTGGGACTCACTAGAATCTTTATACGAATCACCTCCTGCCATCCACCTCTTTAGAGGTATTTGCGATTCCCCGTGGACAATCAGCGATTCGCAACACAAGGCCTACATAAATTGGACGTATGTGCGAGGAGGACACCCATTGTATGAAGTTTATAAACCTCTTAGCAACATCAAAGGCAAAAATAATAAGGATATGATGAGAGGGACATAAAAATCCCATCCGGCACCGTAATCTCCGGTCTCAAATGCGCTGGTACCGGCCCCTCAATATCAGGAATAGGAATCGGTGAGACCAATTGCTTTCTCTCTTTAAGTAAACCTAAGATATTTGCGGTGGCTGAAAGACCGGCGTATGAAGAGCCGAGTATAAGGATCTTTGGTTGGGAGGTGGTTTGGTTTGAGCGAGTGTTTGGGGAGGGATGGGATAACTCTACGAAATAGATGGAACATTACGTTTCGAGACGGGCTGGGAGGAAAGGGCGCTTATGTGAGCATTAGGGGAAAGAAAGGCAAGAAGGTAGTGAAGATTTACACTAGGAGATTGGAGAAGAGTCACGTGTGGCTTGAATGACTGGGACGGATCACTGGAAGCTGGATGGAATGGTGTTTATCGAGAGATCTGATAAGATTCACCCCGCTCCTTTAAGTTCCGATGTATACTAGAGTAGGAAATGCTCAGCCATCCGACTTTGAAGGTTTCGTTCCGAAGTGGATACTAGTATGAGTTTTGGTGGGAAGTGCTCTACAGGGATGAAGAACGATGGGAAATGCAAGACGGGAGATCTCCGGGAAGATATGGTGTAGATATAGTGAGGCTTTTCATGAGGGGCGGAGATAGCGGACAAGCGAATTGTGCGAAAACGATGTCACCGTTTTCTGGATATTGATATTGAAGAATCCCGAAGGGATGGGATATATCGAGGTGGCACTGTCACAACAGAAAACGAATGAGATGACGCGAATAAGAACTCTACTTCGAGTTTATGCGAACCTAGCTGCCTACAAGCCACCACGAAACCCGCTCCTGTTGACCCCAAATGAAGCAAATCACTCGTCCTCCAAAATTTCCCTAAGCGCACGTGCTTTTATCTTTTCCATGGAAGCCCGTGCATCGAGGAGAAATGAAACGACCGTCTGAAAACCCACACGAAATTTTAACATTTCTGCCATTGGATGCCTACAACCCAGGTAACTTTTCCATCGATGGAATCATCAGTGATCTGGCCGGAAGCCGACGCGCTGTTTGACGTAAGCAATACCGAGGAATCGATGTTTAGGCCTACGGGAGCTCCGCACGGAGACCAAACGACAGAGGTCAGATTGATATCATCTTCAACTTCGTAATCTTGCGAAAGGGGTCCAGTAAAACTCGTGCCTGTGGTTGCCTGGGCGGTTTCTAGGAATATGGTTCAGAGTGATTTGCTGAAGGATGGGAAATGACTTACGACCAGAGTAATAGAATACGGCTGACTGAGTGGCTGTGACGCCTGCACTAATACCGACGTATCCTCGGTAGACGGTGTCGAAGACGCTGTATTGGAAGCCGGCTGGATATTCGAGGTCGAGATTCAATTGGCAGTTCTTTCTGTTCTGGGTGATATCCACACCCGGGCCGATGGATGCAACATAGTCATCGAAGATGATAGTGAAGCTGAGCGGGATTTTTTTTAGAATCAACTCATAATCATGTTGTAGAAGGGAAAACAAACGTTTGACGATCAGCTGAAATGTATGACCCAATTGACCCTTGTGGACACCCAGTACCACCATACGCAATTGAGTTGAGGTAGACTTGGGAGGGGTTGGGATAGACCGTAGCCGCCGAGGGAGCAGGGTCAGGGTCAGCCTCAGGTGCTGGCATGGCAGCAGCGAACGTGGCAAGAGCCACGAAGAGTAGCTTAGCAAGCATTTTGACGAAGTTTTTGATAGTGCAGGGTTGTTGTATATAGAGACTCTATGGAGATGATGCTATTGATGAGAAAAGTAAATGAACTTCAAAGGGTCCATGTCCGTATCTATATACGCAGAGAGATACCGCGTGTTGTGATTGAAGAGACAATGGCTTGTTCGTGGCGTGCAAACATGAACTGAGAGCATGCCCCGCAGTAATATAGGCATCTTGCAAGAACAAATTTCAATCCCAGCCTAAAGCATAATACGAGCAAGCAACTACACTCCTCGAACGTCCAGAACTTCATGGCGTTATCGTTATCGTTCCTAGCCCAGACTGCAGAGCGGCTAGGAGTCAGCAGATCTAGTCCTCCTACCCCAGAAAAGCTTGTTTTTAGCCACATAGCAGCAGAACGTGGCTTGAATGGTTTGGCACTGGATTACTCTGGCCTTATTAATTGCTCCTTCATTGTATTTTTAGAACAAGTTCCGAATCCCGCCTGTGGGTGTCATGACAGTCATCTTTCGCATGAGATGATGCAAGCCTTTGATACGTTGCATACTCTTCGTCAAGAGGAACAATTTCGACTTGCTAGAAGCTCGCGGTGATCATTATTCTACTTGGAAATGCTTAACATTTGTATCTAAAGTTATCATGGCTTCTTGTCTCTTGGGCGTTCACCTTATTTCACGAGATTGGAAGCAGGAAGATCATCGAGAAAATTGTCTTTTAGTCCCGAAAGAAATTCAAGCGTCAGTACGCGAGAGATGCCGTGCTACCACTCTTGGATCTGAGACCCAGGCACAAACTTTAATTGAACGGTTAAACTTATCGCTGTCACCTGTTTGTGAGCAATATAATTGGTGACAAAAATAGAAGAAAAGCTCGTCTATCTAGATTGAAAAGATTAAGGCTGAATTAGAGTCGCCAAGAGCCGGGCAGCTTTTCCGATGCAGTAACACTCTAATGCAGGACACTCAAAGTGGGGAGACTCAATTGGAGCTTTCCTCGGAGCATAAAAACTTTAATAAATGCCGGAGATATTATTTTGGTCATTGCCCGCCCTAGATGGCTTGCAGTGTACATTGAAATTAGATTTCCACACTTGGGATAAACTTAAAATAGAAGCGGAACCCGAAAACGGATCCGGTGGGTAGCATTGCAGGAATTGAAGGAATTGAAAAACGATACAGGCCAACTACCTCATCACAAATTCTCCCAATAATTACACAATTCCGCAGGGAGCACCCTCTTGCCCTCTCCAATCTGCTTTGTGATACGTAAAGGTCCTTGGCCGTCCCAGCTGACTTCTAACTGCGCATTGTCCAAATCCCTGAGAGTGTCTACGATCCGTTTAACAAGAGCATGGAGTCTACCGAGAAGAGGAGCATTGACCTTGTGCCAAGCTTGAACTTCTTGCCGGGCGTCCTTGACCTCGGGTTTCTTGAAAAGTCCGTATCGGTGATATGCAAGTAAAAAGTTTGGCGTTTGATTCACCCACAGACGCGGAAGAATCTCATCCATGTCAAAGCTGGAATTCTCCGATCTAGTCTTGATATCGAAGATAGAATCCTGGGAAACTTTGGTGCCTTGCAT
>Ga0182030_10003723_pt1 | contig 32583 bp, 33 predicted proteins | sample 812S3MmetaG_FD_121299 | JGI IMG/M metagenome (GOLD analysis project Ga0182030, IMG submission 121299) | Permafrost microbial communities from Stordalen Mire, Sweden - 812S3M metaG (Illumina Assembly) | ecosystem: Environmental > Terrestrial > Soil > Wetlands > Permafrost | place: Sweden... | reverse complement strand
TATCTGTTCGAAGGCTCGACTGGAAGAACGCTGGCTTACAGAAGAGCTCGGCGCGGATGCATACGGCAACTATCGTCGTCGCGTGCCAATGCTGCTGCGGTTTGGCCCCACGGGCGCCTCCGATTGACATCGATGACTAACCACCTAGTTCGTTGAAACGAAATCTCGGATCCGTAAAATGGAATCCGGTGCAGCTGCTCGACAAATCGACCACGACCTGACAGGAACCGCATTAGATGCAGAACAGTAGCTCACGGATTGATCCCAATGACTCGGTGGTCTTGTTCGTCGATCTGCAGAATGGGATTGTGGAGCTATCCAAGACCATCGCTCTGGATCGACTGAAGAAGGGTGTGCTTGGACTCTCGAAGCTCGCCAAGATCTTTGGCATGCCCGCAATTGTATCGGGTGTTCCCGGGCAAGATGGCTCCGCACCGAAAATGATCCCGCAGATTGCGGAAGGAATCGGCGATTACGCCGTGCACCTGCGCTCGACGGCCGACTCGTTTCGCAATGACGCCATCGCTGCGGCCGTCAAGGCTTCGAAGCGACAAACCGTGTTGATATCGGGAGTGTCCTCCGAGGTCGCGGTCCAGCTGCCGGCGCTGACCGCCGCGGATTTGGGGTACCGGGTGTTCGTGGTCGCCGATGCCTGTGGCGGAATGACTGAGCGCACCGAGCAGGCGGTATTCCAGCGGATCGGTAAAGCCGGCGGCAACTTCGTTTCCGTGATGACCTTGGCAGGAGAACTGGCCGGGGACTTTCGCAGCGCCGAAGCTCAAGCCGCGATCGGAGTGCTTTACGAAATGGCGACGGCGTAGCGCGTGACGCGCACCCGGCGGCCGACGAACGATTGCGGGAGGCCTTGTCTAGCAGTTCGACATCAAATAGTGCGGTTCAGGTTCCGCAATCCGATCCGTCGAGTCTTTGCAAGGGGTTGTTCACCGTGACCCCAAAGGATGCCGCATGTTTGGCGCCCCACGAATACAGATCAGTCAAAATCGGCGTCAACGTGGCGCCCCGTGTCGTGAGTACATACGGCCGGCGCGATTTAGAAACTGAGCCCTTGTCGCGCGCGACCAATCCAGACTGCTGCAGATCCCTGAGCCGCTCTGTCAGGACCTTGTCGCTAAGGCCGGGAAGCAGCTGCCGGAGTTCGCCGTAATGGCATGGCCGTTCGCTCAGATAGGCCAGAATTATGGTCTTCCATTTGCCGCCGAGAACCGTCAATGCAAACTCGGTAGGGCAATTGAATCGGGTGGCCAGTGGTCGCGTCATCGGCGGCTCCTGCCGGGGTTGTTAGGCAATTGCACCATGGTAGCGCATGCCGGGTCGGCGAGGCTGCGCAACACCCGGTAGTGTCGCCGCAAATGATATCGCAGCAGACGCATATTGAGCCGCACGGCTTGGAGGACCTCGGAGTGAAAATACTCGCCATTTTGACCCTAATGCCAGCGGTAGAGCCCGATACGGTACGCGCCGAGCTTGCGGAGGAGCTTAAAGGATCCTGGGCGCTATACGTCTCCGGCGTGCTTCGGGAGGTGTACGCGACCGAGGATCCGAAGAAGGTGGTTTTCATGGTGGAGGCGGCTGACGCCGCTAGCGCCAAACAGGTTCTGGCGCGGCTGCCGATGATCGCCGCTGGAATGTTCAATATGGAATTCGTGGAACTGCGGCCGTTCGTGAACTGGTCGATGCTGTTCGCAAACTGACTATGGGCGCTGAACCTTGCTCCTGTTGGCCGGCGGCGCTTACATGGTTGCCGAATCACGACTGAGCGGTGAGCAGGTCGGCGCCGAGATCGCGCTCGCAATCCACAAACTCGATCTGCCATGAAATTGAGCGATCCACGGGCGGCGATGAGCAATGCGGCGTCGATTTGGCGAGTGACCACCGCCGGATTTCCTCCGCCAGGGCAACGGTTCTAGCGACCGGAACGGCGAGTTTGCCGACGGCCGCGAGATCCACGACGGGCTGTAGAGTCTCTGCCTTGGGATCTATCAAGATCACCTTGCGAGAACGAGATATCAGCGCCCTAAGAAACTTCGCGGATGATGGCACGACATCGACGATCTTGCCGGCGCGTTTCCTGAGGCACTCTTCCTCACGCACAGACAGGCTTCCATTGCAGTCGAGCACGATATCGAACGTGCCTTCCAATGAGTCGGGCAACGGTTTCGTGTAGTCCAACGCCGAGGTTAGTCCAAGCGATTGTGCCTCGTCTGCCGTCACACCAGCCACGGGCAAGCATGCGGCCTCAGCGAAGGGCAGGTTGACCGGCTTCCTTGGGGCTTGCTCGTGCGCCGCCATGCTGCATCTCACAAGCGTTTGATGATCCTCGGTACCATGGCGATCCTTGGTCCAGCAATCGCGCGCTGGCCGATTCCCTTCAACCCGCTCGGCATCATCTCTGTCCAACTCGCGTTGCCTCTGCTTGTCGTTTTTTATGACCTATGGTCGAGCCGGCGCATTCATCGGAGCACCACCATCGCATACGCCATCATAGTGGTCGGACTCCTGGCCGCACTTCCCGTGTCCAATCTGGGGTTCTGGCAACCTATTATTGCTTGGGTTCACAAGTCTTGATCGCAGCCGTACTTGCGGCTCCAAGTTGACATTTTAGCTGTGATGTATAAACGTTTTGACACATCGATTCCGGCGGCAGTCGCAAGGTCGGCCCGCTGAAGAGAGTGCCTGATGAATCCTATGCACGCGCCGGTGAAACACTGAATCAGATTATAGCAATCGGAAGTTAGCAATCATGCGCTAGGGCTGTTGGCACGGGAAGCCTGCGGACTGCCTCCAACAAACTCGATGCTTCGCGGCGTCGTCGGCGGTCAACGAGTCGCGCGCAGTGTCGCCAGCTCTGCTTCCAGCGCGGCGATCCGCTGATCGCGTTTTTCGAGGGCCGCGGCCACGGTGGCCGCCTCAAATCGCTGGGGAATATGCTGCGGACAATTGGCATCCCATGCGTTGACTTCGAACAGAATTACCTGGGAGGCGCGCGCCTTGTAGCCTTTGGGCATTAGCCGCGCAGTCAACTCGGGATCGTCTTCAACGACTCGCGCCTCGCCCCAGATCTTCACGCGCTTGCGATGCACATAGTCCATCAAAAAGAGATGCGCCTTGGGGTTCTCCTGCAGATTGCCAAGGCTGATGTACTGCCGGTTACCAACGAAGTCGACGAAGCCCAATCTTTTCTCATCGAGCACTTTCAGGAAGCCCGGCGGACCGCCCCGGTGTTGAATGTACGGTTGGCCCTGACTGTTCGCGGTCGCCAGGAAGATACTGGTCTGGGCTTCGATGAAAGTCCAAAGGTCGGGCGTGATGCTAGTCTTCCAAGATCCCGATTCTTCCAGACGAGCGTAGCTCTGGCGAGATCCCTTGCGCGCCTGAATGGCTTTGACGGAAGGCGTAAATGCTACATCGCTCGAGTAACTCATCGGAAACGCTCCATCTAGGATTAGAGTGGTTGCCTTTGCGAGGCATCAATCACGTAGTCGAATTTCTCGTTCTGGCTGATGAAAAAGATGCACTCAATGGGCGAGATGCACTTGGTGACGTGAGCCTCGCCGCCCTTCTGGAACCAGTAGGAGCCGACCGGCAGCGGAACGTCTTTGCTTCCGGGGAGGCCGTTGACGGCGACCCCGGAAATCACCACGCCCCAGTAGTCGCCGGTGTGGGTGTGAATCTTGCTGACAAAGCCGGCGGGCATTTTGATGAACGTACCGTGGGCGCCGTGCGCAAGATCGCCATAGGCGGGGGCCGCGTTCAGCTCACCGTGCACGCCATCCGAAACCCCCGTGGCGCCATACCTTAGTTCAGTCACGGGCGTACTCACGGAGGGTTTGCCAAGGGTCCCAGCCGAGGCGGCGCACGACAGCGCCGTGACAACGGCCGCGCCGATGGGAAACGGATGTTTGTTAGCCATGTGAAAATCTCCCTTGTCAGATGAGAGGCAGCAGTTTGGTGGCGTTGTGTGATCGCGAGCCGCTACTATCTGATATCCCGAAGCATGGGAGTAGATGGTATTATTGGGATGTAGCCTCTCAAAAAATGAGAAGGGATGGACAGACTAGAATCCATGTCGGCATTCATCGCCGTGGCGAAAGCGCGGGGATTTTCGGCCGCCGCTCGTGAGCTCGGCATCCCGTTGGCGACAATGAATCGTCGTGTCGTCGATCTCGAGCGCGACATGGGAGTACGACTCCTGCATCGTTCGACGCGGCAGGTGGTCCTGACCGAGATCGGTCAAAGCTTCTTCGTCGCCAGCGAGCACATTCTCGATGAATTGCGGGAGGCACAAGAAGCAGCGACCGGCGAATATCGCGCCCCAAAAGGTGCGCTCACGATCACGGCCCCCATGGGCTTCGGACGGTTGCACCTGCAACCGGTTGCACTCGAGTTTCTGGCCGCCTATCCCGACGTCAATCTCAAACTGCTACTCGTCGATCGGGTAGTGCACTTGGCCGAGGAAAACATTGATCTTGCGCTTCGCATCTCAGAGCTCCCCGACAGTAGCCTAATTGCGCGCCCGCTGGGACACGTGCAAATGGTTGTCAGTGCAAGCCCCGCATATCTCGACCGACGTGGAATACCTCAAAAACCTTCGGACCTGATGAACCACGATTGCATTGCCTGGTCGGGCGTCGAGCCACTCAATAGTTGGTGGTTCAGGGAAGGCGCAAATGATCGAACATTCCCGGTCCACACGCGTCTATCGACGACCAGTGCGGACTCCGCGATCAGTGCCGCCCACGCGGGACTCGGATTGGTGCAAACCACGAGCTATCAAGCAGAACCGGGCCTGCGAGACGGCAGACTCATCGTGGTACTACGGGACTTCGAGTGTGCACCAACACCGGCTAGCCTGGTCTACGCGCGTCAGCGACTGCTTCCCTTGAAAGTGCGCGCGTTCATCGACTTTGCCGTGCCTCAATTGATCGATCGGCTGCAATCCATCGCGGCGGCGCTAGAGGGTCTTACGTCCTCCACATCCGCGAGGGTCCAAAACCGCACCCGCGGCAGGGTGCGGAAAGCACGGTAGGCGCTTGCACGAACTGCAACTCATGCCGAACGAAAGTGGCTCATCCGGCAAAGAGAGCTCGTACTGTTACCCGAAAAGTTTTTCGATATCACGAAGCAGCGACGCGGACTAGAACTTTTCCGACCACGGACGAACATCGATTTCGTGAGACCAGGCGCTGCGAGGTTGGCGATGTAGCTGCAGGTAAAGTTCAGCGATCGCATCCGGCGCAAGCAGGGAATCCTCGCCGCGCTCATCGATGAGATGCGCATAGCGTTCAGATTTAATTTGTCCGTCAATGATCACGAAGCCGACGTGTACGCCTTGGGGTCCTAGCTCACGAGCCATGCTCTGAGCGAGCGCGCGCAAGCCGAATTTCGGAACGGCTAGGTTGGCGAAGCCGGCGCTGCCGCGCAGGGCGGCAGTTGCACCAGTGAATATGATCGTCCCATGCCCTCGCTTGGCCATGCGCCGCGCGGCTGCCTGACCGACGAGCAATCCTCCGAGGCAGCCGATGCGCCAGCAGCGCTCAAAGTCGGCGGGATTGATATCGAGAACATTGCCCTTTTGGAAGGCACCTGCGTTGAATACGACGAGGTCAGGGTCTCCAAGATCACCGTCTACATCATCGAAGACACGGAGTACATCTTCGCCATTCGAGACATCGGCGGCATAAGGGCGGACGCCATCGCATCTTTCCGATTTGATCAGGGAGTCCAGCTTCGCTTTGTCGCGAGCAACTGCGCCCACTTGCATGTTCTCGGTCACAAAGCGCCGTACCAGCGCCCAGCCAAGGCCGGGTCCGACCCCGAAAACTATCGCTGTCTCGCGCGCTGCCATGAATGTCCTCCCAGGCACAATTCTGACACGGATATCCAAGGGCGGATGAAGCTAGCGTCGCACTCTTGACACGAATGTAAGTGATGACTTACCGTAAGCCATGTCTAACCCAATCTCCGCTCGTGCGAGCTTATCTGCGCTCGGTGACCCGACGCGACGCGAGATCTTTGAGCGCCTCGCCGACAGGCCGAGGGCGGTAGGTGATCTCGCGCGCGGCTTGCCGGTAAGCCGCCCGGCCGTGTCGCAGCACCTCAAGGTGCTTAAGGAAGCGGGACTGGTTCGAGAAGTCGCTGAAGGAACCCGGCGCATCTACCACATCGATCCTCGCGGAGTAGGAGCAATGCGAGATTGGCTGGACAAGCATTGGCGCGGCGCACTCGCCGCGTTTCAAAAGTTTGCTGACGCAGAAATTGAAAAACAGAAGGAGTAGACCCATGAGCATCGCTCCCGTGAAATGCAGTGTCGATGTGAAGGCATCATCCGTACGAGCCTTTGAGCTCTTTGCCCAAAACATGGGCGCTTGGTGGCCTCGCGGCAAGACCCCGGCAGGCAGTCCGCATGCAGCGCTGGTCATCGAGCCGCGGAAAGACGGACGGTGGTTTGAAAGGGACGCGGATGGCCGTGAGACACAGTGGGGCAAGGTCCTTGCCTGGGAGCCACCACGCCGCCGTTTGCTTGGCTGGCAGCTCGACCACACTTTCCGCTATAACTCCGACCTGCTGATGGAAGTGGAAATTCTCTTCGAGGAAATCGACGGCGGCGGAACTCGGGTGAGCCTCGAACATCGCAGTCTGGAGCGACTGGGCGCCGAAGCCGAGGCATTCGCCGGGAAAATCCGCTCGGGCTGGCCGGAGAGAATGGGAAACTTCGCACACTACGCGGCCAACCAGGCCTGAGGTACGCATGATGTCAACCTTCGTCGTCCACACCATACCCGGAAGTCCTGCTGCTCGCGCTGTAATGGCCGCGCTGATCGAAAAGGACGCTTCGTTTCGTGTCGCCGGTTTGGCGCCCGGCGCGCTCAAGGTGGAACCGCACCTATCCCGCCATCCGTTCGGCAAAATGCCTGTCCTGGAGCACGATGATTTTACCTTGTATGAGACGCAGGCCATCTTGCGATATCTCGATCGGATCCTGCCGTCGCCGCCCTTGATCCCGAAACAGCCGAGCGAGGCGGCGCGAATGGACCAGGTCATGGGCATCTCCGATTGGTACCTTTTTCAGGGCGTCAACAACGTCATCGGATTTCAACGGATCGTGGGGCCGCGGCTCATGGGGTTGATCCCTGACGAGGGGGCGATTTCAGCGGCCATGCCACGGGCACACGTCGTATTCGGAGAACTCTCTCGTCTGCTTGGCCAGAAACAGTGCCTTGCATCCCAGCAAGTCACCCTTGCCGACCTGATCGTCGCGCCTCACATGGACTTCCTTTCCGAAACACCGGAATGGGCCGCATTGACGCGGGGCCGGTCCAATCTCGTCGACTGGCTTGGGCGAATGAACGAGCGCAAATGCATGCGGCTAACGAGCTGGGACTCGGTCGCACAGCTCGCCGCGGCGGGGTGACGTCCTAGGGCGCCGCCCTGTCTCTAGTGGAGATGAGAAGTGACGACGACTTACGGATTACGTGTTGCGTTGTTGTCTGCATTGGCCGTGCTCGGGCTCGGTGCCGGCTCAAAGAGCGCGCTCGCGACCACAGCAATCGACATTGTGCTGGTGCACGGAGCGCTGACCGATGGTTCCACATGGCGGGGTGTTTACGACATCCTGACTAACGACGGCTTTCGTGTGCAAGTTGTTCAGCAGCCGCTCACGGGCCTCGCTGCGGATGTCGCTGCAACGAAACGCGTCATTGACGAGCTGGAGGGACCGGTCGTGCTGGTCGGTCATAGTTATGGCGGAACGATCATCACGGTGGCCGGTGCCGATCCCAAGGTAAAGGCCTTGGTTTATGTGGCCGCGTTGCAGCCGGACGTAGGCGAGACGACAAATCAACTGGCGTCCTCAAAGCCGGGGAAAGCGCCCAGCAGCGATTTGATGGCGAGCCCGGACGGGTTCGTGGTTCTCGACGCGGCTAAGTTTCCATCCGATGTCGCCGCCGATGTTCCGGCCGCGGAGGCGCGGTACTTGGCCCATGCGCAGATGCCGGTCGCCGCCGCTGCGTTCGATGAAGCGGTAAAGGTGGCCGCGTGGCACGACAAATCCTCCTATGGCGTCATCGCCACCGATGATCTTGAACTCAGTCCGGCGCTTGCACATTGGATGTATGAGCGGTCGGGCACCAAGGTGACCGAAATCAAAGGCAGCCATCTGGTGTACATCTCTCAGCCCCGAGCGGTCGCGCGCGTTATCGAAGCTGCGGCCCGCGCCGCCCATTGATCCCGGAGCACATTGACACGGAGCACGTCTCAGAGATCGGCAACATCAGACCGGAGGGTTCGCGGAGCTCAGTGAATGGGCTCCATTCGACGCTGATCGCAATCTCGCTGAAGTGGGTCCAGTCAAGCTTTCGACCGTCGGAACCCTGACACCGCAGGTCTCCTAGACGCACGTTACTCGAGCTGAAACACCTCACTTGCTTGAGTATCGATGGGGCGGTAACGAGTTGAAGTGGCGGCTTGAGCCATCTGGAACCGGAACGCGAGTCACTCTGTGGCACGATATCGATCGCGGCTTCATATCGATGGGTGCGGCAGGTTGGCACATCTGCCTGGACGCGATACGCAAGCGCGTGCACTGTCAGCGACCATGCAAGCACCGCTCGACTTGGATCCAGCGCAGATGCGCGAAAAGTGCTGGTCGAGGATCTGATACGAGCTCGAACCTTACGCGCGAGCGGAGCCTGAATTCACCTAAGCTAGAAGACCGGGGATGAAGAAACCCGGCGTGCGAACGCAATCAGCGTTGACCTCATTGCACTAAAAATAAGCTTGCGGTACATACGTAATCATGATCAAGCGTCGAGAGGAATTATGTCCTGTACAGTCTTACCAGGCGCCAATGCGCCGCGGTTGCCGCCCACCTGCATCGAGGCAATCAAAAATACCGGTCGGTGTACCGGGCCTGAAAGAGTCGGTCGCCGTTATCGCTGAGGCCTGACTCGAGATGTCTGCACGCGCAGCGGCCAGGCGGCCCCGTTGGGGTTGTGCCCCGAGCCGTCACGGCAGAGAATATGCGGGAGCAACCGTATGAAGCCTCCCTCGTCACGCCCCGTCTCGCTGGGCTTTGGAATCACTCCAAGGAAAGCACCCACCGACACTCATTCGTCCGGGCATCAGCCCGTACCGCAGCGCAAAGCCAAGGTGCTGGTCGTGGACCAGGACCCCTCACTGCGCCGCATCATGACGGCGCATCTAAGCGGCGCGGATTATGAGGTGAATGCCGCGGAAGGGGGGCAGGCGGCTCTGGATGCGTGTGTAAGGTCGCGCCCGAATCTCGTCATCACCGAACTGCGCCTGGATGACATGCAGGGACTGGCGCTGTTGAAGGAACTCAAGGGCCGCTGGCCGCAGATCACGGTGATCATCCTGGCCTCCCACGCAACCATTCCGGAGGCCGTGCAGGCGACCCAAGGCGGCGCATTCAGCTTCCTGATCAAGCCGGTGGGCAAACAGGAGTTGCTGGGACATGTCGAACGAGCGGCCGCGGCATCGACGTTCGCGCTGACGCCGGGAGACTGGGGGGAGCAAATCGTATCGCGCAGCCGGCTCATGGAGGAACGGCTGGCTCTCGCGAATCGCGCGGCCTCGAGCACGATGCCGCTGCTGTTGACCGGCGCCAGTGGAACCGGGAAGGAACTCCTAGCGCGGGCCATTCATGCAGCCAGCACGCGGCGAGGCAGGCCATTCGTCAGCGTTGCCTGCAAGGGCGGCACGGATCAAGGCCTGCAGGCGGATTTGTTCGGCCAGGCAGGGCCCGAAGGCACCTCGCCGGCCGGCATGCAAGCCGGCGCGTTTCAGCGAGCGCAGCACGGCACGCTGCTGCTCGACGAAGTGGATGATTTGCCGGCCTCCTTGCAGTTGTCGCTCCTGCGCGTGCTTTGCAAGGACACAAGTCCGACGGTCCCACAATCTATCCGAGATGCGGCCGACGCGGACGTGCGCCTGATATGTACCACCTCACGCGATATGACGAGCGCCGTGCAAGCGGGGCAGTTCTTGCGCCGCCTCTTCGATCAAATCAGCATTCTATCGATCGAGATGCCGCCGCTGGGCCGACGGCGAGAAGATATCCCGCTGCTCGTGTCGCATTTTCTGGAGCAGGCCCAGGAGCCGGGCGGACAAGAAAAAATTTACACGCCGGAGGCGATCGCATTGCTCGCCACGACCGACTGGCCAGGCAACGTGAGCCAGTTGTTCGATCTCGTAAGGCAAAACGTGGCGCTCTCGCACGGCAAGGTGATGACCAAGGAATTCGTGGAAAAGTCGATGCCGGAGAGCCGCGGTACGATACCCACGTATGACGAAGCGCGCGAGGCGTTCGCGCGCGCGTACCTCGCGGACAATTTGCAGCGCACCGGCGGGAACGTGACCCAAGCGGCGCGTATTGCCAAACGGACCCGCACTGATTTCTACAAGTTGTTGGCCAGATATCGACTTCAGCCCGAAGACTACAAGCCTCCACCACGGGGGCGCCGCGGGCGTTAGCAAACCTGCGAACGATGCAGCTACCGGGAGAGCTGCTCGAGCCGAGGAAAGCCCACGAATGCTTGGCGTTGCTCGTCCCAGAGTCGAAAAGTCAGCGATTTTAGGCTGCCGAGCAGCGTAACCGGCTTGATCGTCTTGAAAAAGGGGTCGGCCTCATGGCATTGCTGGAGATGGTAGTTCGGGATACGCGGACTCAAATGATGGATGTGATGGAACCCGATATTGCCGGTGAACCACTGCAGAATCCGCGGCAGCTTGTAGAATGAGCTGCCTTGGAGCGCGGCGTCGGTATAACTCCACTGTTCGGAATGTGCCCAATAGGCGCCCGCAAATTGATGCTGAACGTAAAACAGCCACAGGCCGGCCGCCCCCGCAAAAGCGGACACCGTGAGTTGGATCATCAACAGCGCTTTGAAGCCGATCGCTGCACTCATGGCGACGGTGATCGCGAGCAACGCCCAATTCGTATTGCGGACTGACCGCCGTTCCCGCTTCGGCGCACCAGAAGCTGCGAAACGATTATGTACGACAAAAATATATAACGGCGCGATCACGAAAAGTACGAGCGGATTGCGCGCCAGCCGATAGGCGAAGCGCTTCCAGCGCGTCCCCTGAAGATATTCCTGTACCGTCAATGTCCAGATGTCTCCCGAGCCGCGACGATCGAGATCTCCTGCAGTGCCATGATGCACGGCATGCTGCCAGCGCCAATGCCGGTAAGGGGTAAGATTCAGCAAGCCTGCGATGACGCCGACGGCATTGTTGGCGCGCTTGGATTTTAAAAACGAAACGTGTCCGCAGTCGTGAAAAATGATGAAGATTCGGATGAGAAAACCCGCAGCGAGAATCGCCAGCGGAAGCATCAACCAATAAGAGACGCCGAGTGCGAACACCATCGCCACCCAGAGGAGCAGATAGGGAAGGAACGAGTTGATCATCTGCCATCCGGCCCTTCCCAGGGATGAGATCTGAAACCTTGCGACATTTTCCTTGGAGACGGTGGAGACCGATGCCGGAGGCTGCGGGTCTATCGCGGTATGGGTGTCCATGATCTGAGGCCTAATCCGGATCATGCGTTGATTCGGGAGGGCCGGGCGGCGCTACCTCCTTCACCATGGCGACTATGCTCGCAAGAACATTGCCGCCCACCCTGAGGTAACAGTCCTCGATCTGCCGGCGATCGAACTGCCGACCGGTTGTGACGCCCTTGACCTGAATCTCGACATTCGAGCTTTCGGGAACCGAATTCGCAAGGCCGCTGGCGGCGTCCGTGATGGTTCCAAACAGACCATGCTGGGCCAAGAGGCTTCTGATCTCGTGCCTGATCTTCTTCACACCGGTGTCGAATCGCTCGCGATACTGAGTTTCTTCCATACCTTCCAGAGCTTCCATGAGTGATATGTTAAATGACGCCTCCGACAGCTTCCGTTCGGTAACGAACGGACTTTCGGCCTCGAAATGCGCGGCCTTCCTTAACTCGGCGGAAGCCAGCCAGGGGGCAACAGAAACGGCGCGGCTTCGATAGCAAACGTCCCGTCCGCCGCCGATCGGGACTCGTATCGCGACTTTACTTATCACCCCTCCTTGTAGGGGCGTCAAGTAAGCACGAGGGGCCGCCCCATCGCGCATTCACCCTACGTGACTCATCCCGTGGGCTCGCGCGGCTCGAGTTCGGCACCCTGGCATCGGGATGAAGACGCAACGATCGCTGCAATATGTTAACGAGCTGGCCCGCGAGCGCACCGCTGTGAGTTTGCCAACCGGGTACATCGAATGGTTTGGCGTAGCGCCGGAACGCGTTGTCGGTTTGTACATGAGGGAGGTTTTGGGCGATGAGTTATTCGGCTTGGATGAGCCGCACGCTCGACAGGCATTGCAGGGTTACGCGCAACGCTTCCAGCGCCGTCTGGTCAGGATCGACGGCTCGCCGTCATGCACCGACGCACGCTACATACCGGATGTCGGTGAGGGCGGGACGGTGCGGGGCTTTTACGCGCTCGCGACCGACATCACGGAGCTGCGTGACTCGTATGCGCGGTCTCGCGCCCTAGCCCAACGGCTCGAGGTTGTGAGAGAGGACGAGCGCAGGAGGATTGCGCGCTCCCTGCTGTCCTCCGGCACGCTCAGGCATCGAGCGTTCAAATCTCGCTCGGGATCGACGGTGGCTCGATCAAGTTGGTGGTCCTCGACGATGGTTGGGGCATCGAGGAACGAGCGCTCGCCAATCCTTCAGATAGCAGGCAGGCCGCCACCGGCGCAGTGATCAGCCCGATTTGACCGTGCCGTTCGGAGTCAAATGATCGATTGCCTGCGGCAACACCTGCGACAGCTTTTGCGCCAGATCCTGTGGATTCAAGCCAAATTTTGCCGCCATGTTCGAGATGACTTCCGTGCCGAAGGCCGCATGCACCTGGTCGGGAGTGATGGGCGCGTTGGCCCCGGTGCCCACCCATGACTTCACGGTGTTGCCAAAGCCCTGCTTCTCCATTTGCGCGACGATCCCCTGTACCCCACCGTGGGTGGTGATGAAGCCGTTGACCGCGGTCGCCATTTCTGCACCGACCGCTCCGCCCAGTACGCCGTCCAATAAGCCCATTGTGATGATCTCCCTGAAGTGGTTTGTGAAGGCTGCAAGCGGGCAGAGTAGCCTTCCGAGCCGCTGCCCGGCAATATTACAAGCTGCGATGAGCCAATGCGAACCCGCGCGGACGGCATGAGCGCTTCACTGACGTGTGTTCGCGGCACGGTTGCATTGCCCGATGATGAAACCCTTCATAAGCTTGCCGCTGGACGGTGCGGGATCCTCAGGGACGCTATCGAGAACAAATTACAGGAGATACCCATGCGAGAACTCTTTGACCCCGCTGGCATTCGTCGTCTGCGAAGCGCGATGGGGGCTTTGGCGTTGGCCGTGGGACTGCTCGTCCCGCTGTGCGGCTGCCATCGCAAGCAGCCCCAGATTGCGACGCAGGCGGATGTCGCTGCAGCGCAAGAAGAGGCACGAAAGGAAGTCGAGCAGGCGCGTGTTGAAGCGCGCAAGGATGTGAAAAACGCCGTCAAGGAGACCGGCGGGGAAGCGACCAATGTCGCCGCTGCCCGAGTGACCGGCGCATTCGATATCGCAATGGCCCAAGCGGAAGGCGACCACAAAATCGCAATCATGAAGTGTATGACCTTGGACCCTGCTTCGCAGCCCGCTTGCAAGCAACAAGCGGACACGCAATTCCAAGTCGCCACCGCGCAAGCAAAGGCCGCGCGAGTCGCCCGCGCCAACCGCGGATAACCGCCCGGCCCGGTGTATAAAGGGCCATGTTCGAAGGTTTCGATCGAAAGACGCTCGATGTACGAGGAGTACGCATCGCGTGCGCCATCGGTGGGTCCGGGCCGCCGGTGCTGCTGTTGCACGGTTATCCACAAAACATGGCGATGTGGGCGCGCGTAGCGCCCGAACTCGCTCGGCGTTACACGGTGGTCTGCGCGGACTTGCGCGGCTATGGGGATTCGGCGAAGCCTCGCTGCGCACCCGACCGGTCGAACTATTCGTTTCGCGCTTTCGCCGACGACCAGATCGGCGCGATGCGGTTGCTGGGATTCGATCGCTTTCACGTGATCGGACATGATCGAGGAGGGCGCACGGGGCATCGCATGGCCTTGGATTATCCCGCCGCGGTACGGTCGCTGACGCTGATGGATATCGTCCCCACTTTTGCCTTGTTCATGAACACCAATCGCCACGTGGCGCACGCCTACTGGCACTGGTATTTCCTGGCTCTACCAGAGCCGTTTCCGGAGCGCTTGATCGGCGCGGATCCCGATTATTTCTACGAGACCAGTCTGGCAGGCTGGGGCGCGACAAAGATCGGCGATTTCGCGGCCGACATGCTCGCGGAGTATCGGCGATGCTGGCGGCAGCCGGCGATGATCCACGGCTCGTGCTCGGACTACCGAGCCGCAGCCACCATCGATTTGGAGCACGACGGCGCCGACATCGAAACCAGGATTTCGTGTCCGACACTGGTCTTGTATGGGGCCGCGGGGGTGATGGCCGCGCTCTATGACATCCCCGCGCAATGGCGTAGCCGTTGCACCCGGATGACGCATGCATCGATCGCCGGTGGGCATTTCTTCGTGGACCAGTTTCCGGAGGAGACGGTGCGCATCCTCGGCGAGTTCTTGGACGCACAGCCGTGAGCGGCAGCCGGTGAGCAGGGTGTTGGTGACGGGCGGTTCCGGATTCATCGGCGGCCATTGCATCGCGAAGCTGCTTACGGCCGGATATGAGGTGCGCGCCACGCTGCGAGATCCCGGCCGCGAGGCCGGCGTGCGCGCGGCACTGCGGACGGCGGCAGTGGATCCCGCCGACCGATTGTCGTTCGCCAGCGCGGATTTACAGCTCGATGCGGGGTGGGCCGCGGCCGCGGCGGGATGCCAGTACGCGCTGCATGTGGCTTCGCCGTTTCCGGCGGCTCAGCCGTCTCACGAGGATGACTTGATCGTTCCCGCACGCGACGGGACCCTGCGTGTGCTGCGTGCCGCCCTGCAGGCGGGCGTGAAGCGCGTCGTACTCACGTCCTCGTTCGCGGCAGTCGGTTACGGCCATCCGCCGCGATCGGCGGCATTCGAAGAGACGGATTGGAGCGTGCCGGCCGCCGGTATCTCCGCGTATGCCAAATCGAAAACGCTGGCGGAGCGGGCGGCGTGGGAGTTCGTTACCGCGGCGGGCACTGCGCTCGAGCTCTCGGTGGTCAATCCGGTCGCCGTATTCGGCCCCGTCCTCGGACCCCACTACTCCACCTCGATTCAGCTCCTCAAGCGCATGCTGGATGGCCGCATGCCAGGCAATCCGCAGCTGTACTTCGGCGTCGTGGACGTACGGGACGTCGCCGACCTGCATCTGCTCGCAATGATCCGGCCGGCCGCGCGAGGCGAGCGCTTCCTCGCCGTGGCGGGCGAGTTCATGTCGCTGCGGGACATCGCCCAGGTGCTGAAAAAACGCATGGGGAAGTCCGGCCGCCGGGTCGGCACAGGGCAGCTGCCCAATTGGGCGCTGCGCATGGCTGCCTGGTTCAATCCCCTGGCTCGTGAAATACTGCCGGAACTGGGCAAGAAGAAAAGCGCCTCGAATGCGAAGGCAAAGCGGCTGCTCGGCTGGCAGCCTCGGTCGAACGAGGAAGCCATCGTCTCCGCCGCCGAAAGTCTGATCAACGGGGGTCCATCGGGAGCCCCAACGAGGCCTTGAGTGGGGAGGCGTTCAGTGGAGCTACAATACAGGGATGTCATCGATCGATTCAGTGATTGAGCAGCGGCGCCGCGATCTGGGCGGCTTTCAGGTCGGTCGGGTGCTGCCCGCATCGCAAAGGCGAATGATCGGGCCGTTCATCTTCTTCGATCACGTGGGGCCGGTCGAGTTTGCGTCGGGGCTGTCCCGGTCGGTCGATGTGCGGCCTCACCCGCATATCGGACTGTCAACGGTGACCTATCTATTCGCGGGCGAAATCATGCATCGCGACAGCTTGCGTTCGGAACAGCCCATTCGGCCGGGAGAGGTCAATTGGATGACGGCTGGCAGCGGCATCACCCACTCGGAACGCTTCGAGCGTGCGCGGGCCCGGGGCGATCGACTGCACGGTGTTCAGGCTTGGGTCGCGCTGCCGAGTGAGGAGGAGGAGACGGCGCCCAGTTTCGCGCATCACGGCGCCGGCGATCTACCCACCTATGAGGCAGAGGGTCTCTGGGCACGGCTGGTGGCGGGTGCGGCCTTTGGGGTGCACGCGCCGGTGAAGACCTTGTCCCCTCTTTTTTTCGTCCATTGGCGCCTGGATTGCGGAGCGCGGGCGCAAATCCCGGCAGAGTATTCGGAACGCGCGGCATACGTTGCTTGCGGCTCCGTCGAAGTCGAGAGCCGGCGCTTTGCAGAAGGGCAAATGCTGGTTTTCGTCCCGGGAAAGCCCGTGCTGCTCACCGCGCTGGAACCGGCCGTGGTGATGCTGCTCGGGGGCGAGCCGGTCGGCACGAGGTTCATCGAATGGAATTTCGTGTCGTCCTCGAAGGGGCGCATCGAACAAGCCAAGGACGATTGGCGTGCGGGTCGCATGGAGCTGCCGCAGCTCGATGACGGAGAGTTCATTCCGCTTCCGACGGAGCCGGTTTCGGGCGCGGCGCAACCGCTATGAGCGGACCGCAATGATCGAAATCGAACGGGTTCAAACGGGAGTGCGCATGGAGAAGCGCCTGTTGAAGGTATTGAAGGGACTTGCAGAACTGAAAGATCTGTCGCTCGGGGACCTTTTGGAGGGCATCGTGCTGCATGCCTTCGAAGGCCGCGCGCCGTTCAACGCGGAAACGCTTGCGCAGATCTCGGAGCTCAACAAAATCTACGGCATGACATTGCGCGCCGGCGACAGTCACCGGCTGAAAGAAAAATAAGGATGACCATGGAGACTCCTCTCACACCGCTGGATTTCATGCGCCGCGCGGGCAAACTGCACGGCGGCCGCCTCGCGGTCGTCGATGGCGATCTGCGGTTCACGTACGATCAGTTTCGCGATCGCTGCAATGCATGGTCGGCAGGCCTCGCACAGCTCGGCGTGGGCAAGGGAGATCGCGTCGCCACCATCTGCCCGAACACGCATCAGCATCTGGAACAGTTCTACGCGATTCCGCAGCTCGGTGCCGTCATCGTGCCCATGAACTATCGACTGACCGCGGAGGACTTCGTTTACATGACTACCCACAGCGCCGCGAAGGTGATCTGTGTGCACTCCGACTATCTAGACTTGATCGACAGCGTCCGCGCGCGTATGCCGACGGTCGAGCATTTTGTCGCTCTCGAGGGCCGGAAGAGCGGCTGGCTTGCGTACGAGGATCTGCTGAGCGAGCCGAAGGCCGCCATCGACCTGAACGAGATCGCGGAGACCGATCTGCTCGCGATCAACTACACCAGCGGTACCACCTCGCGCCCCAAGGGCGTCATGATCACGCATCGAAATGCCTGGATGAACTCCGTCGGCACGCTGGCGCACTGGCCGATGACGCCGGCCGACCGCTATCTCTGGACGCTGCCGATGTTCCACGCCAATGGATGGACCTTCACTTGGACCGTGACGGCCGCCGGTGGCGCCCACATCTGCCTGCGCCGCGTCGATGCCGCGAACATCTACGAGCACGTCAATCGGGAGCAGGTCACCCATCTGTGCGCGGCGCCCACCGTGCTCATCGCCATCGCGAACGGGCCGGAGCAGTTACGTTCGCAGTTGCGGCGCGGCGTCAAGGTGTTCACGGCGGGCGCCCCGCCCGCCGCCGCGACCATCGAACGGTTGGAGGCAGATCTCGGATGGGAGGTTACGCATGTTTACGGCCTCACCGAGACCGCGCCGTTCATATCGATCTGCGAGCCCCTGCCGGAGCACGCGCAGCTCTCCGCCGCCGAACGTGCGACGCTCAAGGCGCGACAGGGCGTCGAGCTCGTCACATCGGGCGAATTGAGGGTGGTCGACGAAAACATGCAGGATGTGCCGCGCGATGGGTCGACATTGGGAGAGATCGTCGCCCGCGGCAATGTGGTGATGCGCGGTTATTACAATGATGCTGACGCGACCGCCACCGCCTTTCGCGGCGGGTGGTTTCACAGCGGCGACGCGGCGGTGCTGCATCCCGACGGCTATGTCGAGATCCGGGATAGGTTCAAGGATGTGATTATCAGCGGCGGCGAGAATATTTCCTCGATCGAAGTGGAGGGCGTGTTGCTGCGGCATCGCGCCATACTCGAGGCGGCGGTGGTCGGGATGCCCCACGAAAAATGGGGCGAAACACCCCATGCGTTCGTGGTTCTGCGTCAGGGCGCAGGCGCCACGGAGACGGAGCTACGCGATTTCACGCGAGCGGCGCTGGCGCATTTCAAAGTGCCGACGGCCTTTCACTTCGTGACGGAATTGCCAAAAACCGCCACCGGAAAAATCCAGAAATTCATCCTGCGCGGCAGGACTACCGCGATCGTTCGCCAATGAGCAATGCGCTGCCGCGCTTGCGCTGGGCCGCCGTCCAGGGGTTTCGGCGCCGACCCAGGCGCTCAGTTTCCTCGGGGTTTGGCAGCCTTCAGATGGCCCGGGCGAAGTTCGCCGGCTTTCACCACGACCACGAGCTGCCGCCAGTTGTTGACGAAATGGCGTGCCCGCTCCGCGCCGATGCGGCTTTCCACCACTTGCATCAGCGGGCCTTCCAGCGCCGCTAGCTCTTGTTGGGCGAGATCGAGATACCACGCGTGCCGGTCGCGTATTTCCACATCGACGAATCCGGCGGCGGCGAGGGCGGACGCGCTCTGCTCGAGCGTGACCATGTTGTAGGTGATGCCCTCTAGTCGGAAGAACTCCATCATGTCCGGCGAGTAATTTCCCGTGCCGCCGCGCAGCCAATCGCTGGCGATGAATCTCCCGCCGGGACGTAACAGGCGAAGAACGTCGGCATAAATGCTGGGCTTGTCCGGTATTTGAACCATGGAGTCCTTGGAGAACACCACGTCGAAGGACGCCGCGTCGAACGGGAGAGTGCCGCCGTTCACTCTCACGCTGCGAATCCGGCTCGACAGCCCGGCGCGCTCGACCCGCCGCTGCGTGGCGGCGACCAGCGCAGGATCGATGTCCACGCCGACCACCGTACGCGCACCGAACCGAGTGACCAGAAGCTCGTCGACGGCGCCGAGACCGCATCCAATATCCAGTACCGCGCAGTGCCGGATATCGCTGCTCTCAAAGAGGCGCTCCAGCTCTTCGCCGCCTCCGGGCGACAAAAACCCGTCGCCCCACAGCAGCTGCAGCAATTCCAGCATCGCCGGATCGTACTCGCCAGGCTCGCTCAGCGGGCCTGGCTTCGCCGGATCGGTGCTGCTCATGGAGCCTCGAGCTCGGCCAACAAAGCCTTCGCGCCATATACTTGATCGAGCGCCTCGTGAATGATGGCTGGATGAACGGCAATCGCGCGGTTGCTGGCGGGATCGAACCAATAAGACCCGGCAATCGATTCGATATTGCCGTCGAACATGAGGCCGACGATATCGCCGCGCGCGTCGATCAGCGGACTTCCCGAATTGCCCCCGACGATGTCATTGCTGGTCGAGATGCAAAACGGTGTGCGCAGGTCCAGACGCTCTCTCACCTTCATCCAGCTGTCGGGAATCTTGAACGGCGAGGAGCCTGTGGCGCGCGCGAAGGCCCGGTCGAGGTACGTGAAGGGCTCCACCGCGACGCCGTTCTGCGTCCAGCCCGTCACCGTTCCGTAATTCAGGCGCAGCGTGAACGTTGCGTCCGGATATAAGCGCGTGCCGAAAGCCTTGAACCGTGCGCCGGCTATACGCGCCGATGAAGCGGCTATTGGCGCTTCGACCTCATCGTCGAATCGTCGGCGCAGCGTTCGGGATTCACCGTCGACCGATCTTGCCAGCTCGATCATCGGATCGCGCGATTCGTCCACCGCGGCCTTACCGCCCCGCCACAACTGCATGCGGACCGCGGGATCGTCGAGCTTCGATTCCGCCACTACGCGGGTCGCCAAATTTTCGGGGGATTCCTTGACGAGCAAGTTGCGAACCAAAGGGTAATCGGGACCCAGCCATTCGCGCATGCGCTGTAGCGAGAACGACAAGGTCAGCGTCTCGACTTCCGCGTAGATGGGTACACGGGCGGAAAGCTGCTGCTCGATGCGAGGGAGCATCGAGTCGGTGAACTCCCGCAGCCGCTCGGTATTCGGCTTCTTTCGCTCATCCGCTCCTCGCACCAACAGGCGTGCGTAACGGAACAGGATGGTGTTGAAGCCGGCACTGCCTTCAATGAAGGTGTAGGGAAGATACATGGCGCGCTCGCGCATCGACGCCGCCTCGATCTGTTGCCAGGGGTCGGGCCCGGACAGGTTCGCGAGAGTTCGCAGCGTCGCCTCCTCCGTCTTCTTTCGGGTGATGAGCGCATCGTCGTGCAGTGCATCGAGAAGTTTGCGGCGCACTTTGATGCCGTTTTCCAGATTGTTCAGCGGAGCCTCGACCAGCTCCATGTCCGACTGATTGGAACGGCCATATTGAATGTACCCGCCGCGCAGCTCGGAGGTGCGCAGCAGCGTGGTCGGCAGCGAGACATCGCGCTCGAATTCCAGCTGAGCCGACGTTTCGAGTCTCGATGTGCTGCCCGGGTGTCCCGACACGAACACGAGTTCGCCCGGGCGAGGTCCCGAGAAATCTATTTTTAGGTAATCCGGTGTCTTTGCGGGCTTGCCGCGCTCGTACGCCCGCAGGATCGCGAAATCGAGCGACCAGCGCGGGAATTGGAAGTTGTCGGGATCGCCGCCGAACGCCGCGATATCGGTTTCCGGAGTGAATACCATCCGCACATCGTCGTAGCGTTTGTATTTGTACAGGAAATATTGGCCCCCCTCGTACAGGGTCACGGCCTGGCATTTGAGTTTGCCCGAACTTGCGTGCGCGCTCGATTGCTCGCAGGCCTGTTCGAGCGCGGTCAGTGTGCGCTTGCGCGCATCGTTGGCGGCCTCGTCGGAGAACCCGGCAACGGCCTTGGTGACGGTCGCCGTCACGTTTTCCGTCGACACCAGTACGTCCGCCACCTGCGTCTGGCACCGGCGCTCGTCCTTGAGTGTCGCGGCGGAGAAGCCGTTCTCCAGCAGACTGTCCTGCTTGGACGACAGCTCGCCGAGACATGATTCGACGCAGTGATGATTGGTGAGTAACAACCCTTGCGCCGACACGAACGAGGCCGTGCAGTTGGTCAGGCGGATCGTGGAGAGCCGCACATGATCCAGCCACGCCGGGGTCACGTCGACCCCGTAGGTTTTTTTTACGGCCTCGGACGGAAAATTATCGAAGGTCCACATACCCTCGTCCGCCCATGCCCAGGCGGGCGTGAGCGCTGCGATGACCCACAATACACACAGTGCGCGCATGACTTCTTTTTCGTGAGCTGTCCGAATCCCCCGAGCCGAAGCGGGATTTTATATCGAGTGCGGGCCGGGTGTCGTATTCCGTTACAATTGTGCGCTTCTACGCCACGTATGACCCCTCAAATCCGTTGAAGCCAGACACCCTTGCCAGGCCTGCCCCGGCGCCCCCACATCGCGCCTTCGCGGCGTTCGCCAAGGGCGACTTTCGCATCTACCTGATAGCGGCGACGGGCGCGATGATGGCGGACAACATCGAGCACGTCATCTCCTACAAGGTGATGTTCGATCGATTTCATTCTCCCGCGCTTGGGGGATTCGCGGTGATCTCTCACTGGGTTCCGTTCCTGCTCTTGGCCGGCGTCAGCGGCGGATGGGCCGACCGCTTCGATATCCGCAGGCTGATCCAGCTCGGGATGCTCATGTACATCTCCGTGTCCGTGAGCTGGGGCGTCATGTTCCTGACAGATACCGTGACCCTCGGGCGGGCCATGCTGCTGCTCGTCATCCATGGCCTCGCGGGGGTCATTTGGATCCCCGCCGCTCAGGTGCTGATCCATCAACTGGTGGGGCTGGACCAGCTGGCGAGCGCGGTTCGGCTGAATGCCACGGGGAGGTACATGGGTTTCCTGGTGGGGCCCGTGTTGGGCGCGGGTTTGCTGCTCTCTCTCGGCCCGGCCTATGGCATTTTCGCCAATGCGCTGATCTACACCCCCTTGCTGGTGTGGCTGATCAAGGCGCCCTACGGTCCTGCGGCACCGGAACGCAAGCGGCCGGCCGCGGCAGTGGGCAGTTTCGCCGACGTGTGGTCGACCATGCAGGTGGTGGCGCGTACGCCGGTGCTCCTTTCCATGACCGTGTTGGTCGGCGCCGCATCTTTCTTCGTCGGCAACGCTTATCAGGCGCAGATGCCGGAATTTGCCGCCGATCTCGGTCACAACCGGGCCGATTTCACCTATAGCATGTTGCTGGCGGCCGACGCAGCCGGGGGGCTGATCGGCGGGGTGATTTTGGAGACCCGGGCGTGGCTTGCGCCGCGGGCTCGCACCGCGTTCGTCCTGGCGCTTACCTGGTGTTTCGCACTCATCGGCTTTGCGCGCGCGGGCGGCTACGTGCTTGCGCTGAGCTTGCTGTTTGTGGCGGGTTTCGTCGAGCTGGCGTTCAATTCCATGGCGCAGGCCCTGGTGCAGCTGCACGCGCCCGCCGAGATACGCGGCCGGGTGATCGGCGTGTTCTCGATGTCGGCGTCCGGATTGCGGATGTTCAGCGGGCTGTCGGTCGGACTTCTGGGGGCACGCGTGGGAATTCATAACTCGCTGGCGATGAGCGCCGCCGCGCTGGCCATTCTTTACTCGATTTTGTTCCTGACCCGCTACCTGCGGTCGAGTTGAGCAATGACCGCCGGGAAAGGCTCAACGGATGAGGAGTATGTGCGCAGAGCGCTCGTGCTCGCGCAAAGGGCGCAAGATTCGAACGAGGTGCCGGTGGGCGCGCTCGTGGTCGTTCGGGGAATCGTGGTCGGTGAGGGCTGGAATCAGCCGGTCGGCGCGCATGATCCGACAGCGCACGCGGAAATCGTCGCGCTGCGTGCGGCAGCCGCTCACGCCGGAAACTATCGGCTGCAGTCCGCCACGATGTACGTCACCCTGGAGCCGTGCGTGATGTGCGTGGGCGCTGCGATCCATGCCCGGGTGTCACGGCTGGTGTTCGGGGCCTGGGATCTGAAGGCAGGGGCGTGTGGGAGCGTCATCGACCTGACCCGGGAGACGAAGCTCAACCATCACCTCGATGTCTTCGGCGGAGTCTGCGCCGAAGAGTGCCGTGAAATCCTGCGGCGATTCTTCGAAAGTCGCCGGATGGGATCGCGCGGAGGCCCCGACGACTGATGCGCCGAGCAGCGGCGGGCGCAGCCGGGTCAGTCGAGCGTAGGGGCGCCCGTGGGGCTGGAGCCGCTGCCGACCCACTCGAGCAAGTCGACGTAGTTGCGGATATTGTCCACGTAACGTACGGGTTCGGAGCCGCGCGCATAACCGTTAGAGGTTTGTGTGTACCAGTATTCCTGCGCAAGCAGCGGCAGGAACTCACGCACGTCTCCCCAGGAGTCCGGATCTTTGCCCGCGCGCTGCGTGAGAACCCGCGCGTCCTCGAGGTGGCCGTAACCGATGTTATAGGCGGCCAGAGCGAACCAGGTGCGGTCGGGCTCCGGAACGTGAGAGGGAATCTTCTCGTAAACCTGTCTGAAATAGCGCGCGCCGCCGAAGATGCTCTGGCGCGCGTCCGCGGGATTGGCAACCTTGACTGCATTTGCCGAATCCAGCGTCAATTGCATCAATCCCAGGGCGCCCGACGAGGAGGCGGCGCTCGGATTCCATTTGGACTCTTGGTAGCCGATCGCGGCGAGCAACCGCCAATCCTGGCTGCTTTGCTGCGCAGCCTCTTCAAACCAGCGTTTGTAAAGCGGCAAGCGGTCCTGAAAGTGGCGCATGAATATCGGCGCTTCGGCGAACTCCGCGTCCTCGGAACGATCGTAGTAGCGGCTCAGGATCGAGGCCAGGTCGCCGCTCCTGTGCAGGCTCGCAAAATAGGTGTGCATGTGGCGCACGAACTCGGGATAGCGGTCGCTCGCAGCCCACGCCAGCGATTGGCTGCCGGGGAAATCGAACGCGATGCGCAAATCCGGATGCGCATCGTGCGCGAAAGCAAACTCCGTGGAGTCCGCGATCGTGTAATCGATGATGCCGCTCGCGACGTCCTCGAGGAGCGCCTGCGAGTTGGCGGTGGAGTCCTCGACCCACACGAGATTCGGCAGGGAATCCCGAGCGGCGGACAGTGCCTTGGCATGCGAGCTGGCGGCGGCGATTTCCAGATCCCCGTTGCCGATCTCCGAGAGCGAGCCCGGGCGCACCGAGCCGCGCCGGTAGATCAGATGTTCGCGAACCCGTTGATAAGTCGGGCCGAATTCGATGCCCTCGATGGGCTTGACCGGGATCTTGAGGCCGGCGGCAGCCAGGTGCGCGCGTCCGGAGTTCAGCGCCGCGAACATGTCCTCGTAGCTCTTCACGGGCGTGATCTTGAGCTTCACGCCGAGTTCATCCGCGAAACGCCGGGCAAGCGCGTATTCAGGCCCCTGCGGCGTATCATCGGAGCCCAGATAATACGAGAGCGGGCCCGAGCGCGTGACAACGCGCAGTTCCCCGAGCGACTTGACCTGGTCGATCAAGCTCGGCAGAGGAGTGCAGGTGCTGAGCAGGAACACGGCCGAAGCCGCGAGACTGAATCTCAACCAGCGATGCCAACTCTTTGAAATGCTCATGGTACGCACGGTCGTAAGCTGCTTTGGTTTCCCGTGAGGCAGAGCGGCCCCGTTCCGGAGGCATGCCCTTTGCCGATGCGATAGAATAGCCGTTTATTGGTCTTTAGGGGCTCTTGACAAACGCTTTTATACCCGAGGCGCTTAGCGGGTCACATCAGCCCGCGCTTAAGTTAACGGGCATAAGGCGCTTGGGTTAACCGCGGAAAAAACATAAAAAACTTGCGATTTTTAAGTCAACGGAGAGGTACCGAAGTGGTCATAACGGCGCCGACTCGAAATCGGATGGTCGGGTAATTCCGGCACGTGGGTTCGAATCCCACCCTCTCCGCCACCGCTCGTACGAATCGTTTCCGAGACTTGCCTCAGGCGGACGTTCATGCCGGCGGGTACCGCGCCGACAATGGCACGAATCGCCTCTGGGCGAGTCACATGTCCGGGTGGTCGATCCCTGGAGGAATGACCACCGGAACATCTTGGCGCTGCGCTGAAAATCAAACTTCAACTTCTGCGCATCCAGCAGTTCGTCGGATCGGCGGAGCAACACGCGCATCGGTCGATCAACCCGGCGAATATCAGCGAGGTAATCGGCCGCAAACGGACCCGTAATGGCCGCCGCGGGGGGCTGCTTCGCGGTGCCCAAGACGATCAGGCTTGCCACGTCATTAGGGTATCCTCAATACGACCCGCCCGATGTTTGCTCGAACCCATCAGCCCTCACTGGTCATACGGTGCTGCTCCATGCAGTGGCCTTGGTTTAGTGTTGCTGTCGCCGGGTTGGCGGTTACGGCCACCGCCGCCCGACTGGCGCAGGCGGCTGACGTGCCCGGATCGACGTCCGAATCCACACCGGAAATCATTGTGACCACCCCGCGGGGCAGCGCCATCGGCGGCATCGAACCGCTGTTGGAGCTATCGCCCGCGGAACTGAGCTCTTATGGCACCGACTCGCTCAGCGACCTCGTCGACGCTCTGCGCCCTTTGACGCGCAGCAGCCGCAGCGATCAGATGGCGGTCGTACTCATCAACGGCCACCTCGCAGGTCAGACGGAATTCGAAAATCTGCCGCGCGAGGCCATCGAACGGGTCGACGTGCTGCCAGAAACCGCCGCATTGCAGTACGGTTTTTCCGAAAACCAACGCGTGCTGAATTTCGTGCTACGCGAACACTATGCCGCCGTGCCGGTACGCGCCACCGAAAGCGGCGCCACGGAGGGCGGCGGCCAGGCGACTGCGGCCGACGCCTCGCTGGTCCGATTGAACGATGAGGCCCGCTTCACTCTGCTTGCAAGCTACAAGGACAATGCCTGGCTGCGCGATAGCGATCGCGGCGTCTCGGCCCCCGATAACTTCTATTACACACTGCTGCCCGGCAAAACCGACACGAAGATCGCGGCGACCGTCAGTCACTCCCTGCTCGGAGTGAGCGCTTCGTTCGAAGCGTCATCCGAGGTCGCGTCCACCCGCTCATTGCAGGGGCTCGCGACGGTGGCGAGTTCGGCCACGGGTGCGATCGAGCGGCCTCTCGATGTTAGCGGAGACGTACGAACCTCCCGCGTGGCCATTCAGCTGACCGGCCTCCTGCACGATTTCGTCTGGGGCACGACCGTGTACTACATGCGTGTCGCCTCTGAATCGACCAGCGATCTGGGGTTCGATGGCATCGGTGATGCGTTGATCGACCGCGCCGAATCAGCCTTTAACATAGGCAATCTGCAGTTTTCGTTGAGCGGTCCGTGCGCTTCGCTGCCGGCCGGTCCCGTGATCGTCAATTTCAAGGCCGGCTTGCAATATCAGGGCTTCGACACGCGCGACGCGGAGCCCGCGGTCGCCCGGACCGCGAGCAATTTGGTGCGCACCGTTCGCAGAGTCAATTTCAACGCGAGCGTTCCATTGGCCAACCGCGACCGCGGTCTTCTCCCTGCCATGGGCGACATTTCCGGAACCTTCAGCGCATCTCTGGACTCGATCTCCGATTTCGGCGATCTGTTCAGCGGCAGCGTTGGCTTGGATTGGCATCCCATCAAGAGGCTGCACCTCGACGCCATATACACCGACCATCGCGCCGCTCCCACCGTGCAGCAATTGCGAGCCCCGCCGATCTACACCTCGAACGTCGAGACCTTCGACTACATCATGCGAGAGACGGTCTATCCGACCGAGATCACCGGCGGCAACGATGCGCTTGCCGCGGCCGACACGCGCCAGGGCTCCTTCGGGGTGTCGGTCGGACCGTTCGCCGGCAAGACTGAGCTTCTTGCGCACTATGAGCAAAGTCGCGTGAGCAACGCGATCGGTGTCCTACCCCCGACCACCGCCGCGGTCGAAGCGGCATTTCCGGACCGTTTCGTGCGTGATCCGAACGGCACCCTGATCGAGATCGACAACCGCTGGGTCGACCTCGGACATCAACAAATCGATGACGTGAAATGGGGGATCAACGTGTGGATACCGCTTGGCGACTCGCCGCCCAAGGCCATGGCCAATCGGATCGAGTTTTCGTTGTTCGACACCTGGTACCTGCGCGATGCAACCTGGATTCGCTCGGGGATCCCGGAATTGAATCTGCTCGAGGGCGCTCCGTCCGACGTGGCCGGCGGTCAGCCGCATCACAAAATTGAATTCCACACGCTCTATCATCGAAACGGGGTCGGCGTGCTGCTCGCGGTAGGCTGGCGCAGCCCCACCGTGGTCAGCAGTGGTGACGCGGCGGCGCCCTATCCCCTCTATTTCTCATCCCTGGGGACGGCCGACTTGCGCGTCTTCCTGGATCTCGGGCGCCTGCCATGGGCGCGCGGCGCATCCTGGGCGCAAGGTGCACGCGCGTCGCTCGCCGTCACCAATCTTTTCGACCGCCGGCAAACGGTGCACGATGCCCTGGGCGTTACGCCGACCGCGTTTGAACCCGGATTTTTGGATCCCCTGGGTCGGATAGTCGCCCTGACCCTGCGCAAGGTGTTCTGACACCTCAGCCGACTCGAGGCCGCCGCTCAAGTATCCAATCAGTCGGGTGATGGACACCCGGCGAGGGTTGAAACGGTCACGGCGGGATCCGGCGAGCGTTATCTCGAGAGGCCGCACGTATCGGGATCGCGTCAAAAAGCGCTCCAACATCCCTTGTGTGACACTTTTAAGACACCCTAACGCTCGACCGTTGCGCATGCGCGGAAATGGCTCGTTGGTGCCCTACAGTACAGATCGACTGATCCGTTGCGCTGTACGCTGAAGATCATCCGCCCTCGAGCCGGGCTTACAGGCTGCATTCCATTCGCATTCAACGATCTCAAGAGAATCCCGATGAAATCACAGATATTGGCCGCCATTGGCGAAAGCGAACTGCAGCCGCTGACTCTCCTGAACTCCGCATTGGCGGCGAATGACAGGATCAAATATGCCTTTTCCCTGTTGCAAATGGCGGCTGCCCACGCGGAGCACCCGGACCGCCCCACGAGCGCGCTCAAACAAGAGCGCGTGGCATGCGGCATAGAAGATCCAGAACTCGACGGCGTTTCAGCCGGATCACGCATGGTAGGCACCGATTGCTGCATACCCGCTGCTTCGCGCATCCTCCGACGGATCGCGGATGACATCCGCATCATGGCCGCTCCGCTGCTTGCCTCGAGCCTCAATGGGTTCGCGGCTCGATTGGATGGCGTGATGAGCAAGCTCCCGACAGGTGCCCATGATCTCCTCGAACCCAAGGCTCTCGCTGCGATGACCCAAATCGGTGGGAAGCATGCGGACAGCCTGCATCAATTGGTCATGGACATGCACAAGCGGCTGAATGCCATGCAGGCAGAGCTTGCGGAAGAGACGCTGGACGGCGCCGCAGCCTATGGCCTCGCCGATGCGGATCGGCCGCTCGTATCGGCCTTCATGAAGGGGGTCAATCGGACGGCGAAGCTCAAATTTGCGCATCCGGGTTTGGCGACGACTGCGACCCGCGCTGCCGATCAGCTCGTCATTCAAAACGACATTGGCACGACCGATGCCCATGTGGTCGTGATCCGTATCAGGCTGCTCACGGTCACCGTCACCTATACCGACGTGCATCCGGAACGATTGGCATTCTTCCAGGACATGCTGAAGACTCGAGCCCTCCTATGGGACGAAGGGCATCAAGCGCTGCTGGCGGACAAGCAACCATTTTACCTCACGAATGGACGGCACGATTGCTCGGATCCCGCGGCCTGCGCCGAGCTGCTCGAGTTTCTTGGCTCGCGCCTGGTGTTCTTGATCGATTGGAATCAGGCTCGAAAGCAATTGCGGCCATTCCTGCGCAGTGCCGACCGTCTGTCATTGTTGGGTTGGACAGCCGAGACCGAGATCGGGCATCGTGGCTTCCTGGAGTTGGGCGGGGCGCGAATGTTGAACCGGGCAATCGAAGCGACCGCCGGTTCCGCCATGCATTTCGGTGACCGGCTGTGCGATGTGCTGGGCGATGGGCAAACGGTGGAGTTCCTCAAATCCGTCTTCCGCACGGCGACCGACGGCATGTTGGCCGGTGATTCGAATACGCTGATTCATGACCGTGTGCGGGTGACGCTGGCTGCACATTTCAGCAACGAGGAACGGCAACTTCTACGGGTGGCGGTCGATCATGCCGGGCTTATTTTCGAGATCGCCAGCCTCGTTCAGAGCGCACTGCGCAGCGGCGCGCAAATTGGCGACAAGCATGTGCGGCGAGCAGGCCGGTACGAGCATGATGCGGACCAATTAGTTCGTGATATACGCGAAGCGGTTCGCCGCCGCGGCGACCATGCGGTGTTCCTGCAGTTGTTGGAAGCCGCCGATGACGCTGCGGACGAACTCGAGGACGCCGCCTTTTTGCTCAATATCGAGACTCTGCGGGGCAAGGCATTGGAGCCCCTGCAAGGTCTGGCTGACCTGCTCGTTGACTCATCGCAGGAATGGATCAAGGCCTTGGGGCATGCCTCTCAGATCGGAAATCTGGCGAGCAGTCTGGAATCGGAGGATTTCTTGACAGCGATCGACCGCATCACGGCGATCGAGCACGAGGCGGACGATGCGCAGCGAAAAGTGGCTCGCAACGCAATTCAAGAATCCGCCGATTTTCGTCAGCTGCATCTGTTCACGGCGATCAGCAGCAAACTCGAGACGGCGGCGGACGCGCTGAAGCACGCCTGCTTGATCTTGCGCGATCATGTGCTCGAGGATGTCATCGATGCCTGACTATTACGCCATTCTCCCAGGTGAAGCGCTGGCCAAAGGGGGCGCGAACGAGGTCGGCAACAAAGCCTGGAACCTGATGCGATTGGTGCGTGAGAACATGCCGGTGCCCGCGGCCTTCGTTCTTCCAACGACGTGGTGCCGCCGTTCGCCGACTGAAGCGCCTGGGCAACTCAAGCAGGCATTGATCGCCGGCATAGGTCAATTGGAAGCGGCCACAGGTCTGCAATTCGGATCCACACGTCGGCCGTTGCTGGTCTCCGTACGGTCGGGGGCGGCGGTATCGATGCCCGGCATGATGGAAACCGTGTTGGACGTGGGCCTCAACAACGCAACCGTCGAGGCGCTGATCCGCATGACCGGCAATCCAAGCCTGGCCTGGGACAGCTATAGGCGCCTGATCCAAGGGTATTCGGAGGTCGTGGTCAATCTGCCGACTTCGCCCTTTGATCGGCTGGTGGAGGAGGAGCTGCAAAGGGCGGGCGTGGACACCGAACGCGAGCTCGATCACCGAAGCCTGCGCGCGCTGACGCGGGCCATGCTCGATTGTTACTGCACGCTAGCCGGCGCCCCGTTTCCGGCCGATCCGTACGAGCAGCTCGGCGCTGCGACCGCGGCGGTGTTCCGCTCATGGGATGCGCCCAAGGCGGCGAGTTACCGCCATCTGAACGGCATCGATGATGCGGCCGGAACCGCCGTGACCGTTCAGAGGATGGTATTTGGCAACGCAGGTAGCGTATCCGGCGCCGGGGTGGGTTTTACGCGCAACCCCGCAACCGGTGCGCGTGAATTCTATTTCGATTTCAAATTCAATGCGCAAGGTGAGGATGTGGTGGGGGGCCGACAACTGCTGTCCGACAATGAACGGCTACCCAAGGTGCTTCCGGCCGTCTGGTCTGAGCTGAACAATGTCTGCCGAGAACTTGAATCGCTGTTTCACGATGTTCAGGATTTCGAATTTACCGTCGATTCAGGCAAGCTCTACCTGCTCCAGACCAGGAACGCCAAACGCACCGATTGGGCGGCAGTGACCATTGCGGTAGACATGGTCACTGAAGGTCTTGTAACGCCCCCGGAAGCACTGGCTCGCCTTCAGGGTATCCGGCTCGATTCCGTGACGCGTGCAAGTCTCTCGCCGCCACTGCCGACGCCATTGGCGGTAGCACAAGTGGCGAGCCTCGGCGTAGCCTGCGGAGTCATTGCCCTTGATTCGCAAGCCGTGGCACGTTTCTCGGCCGCCGGAGCGCGAGCGATCCTGGTGCGACGTCAGACACTCACCTCCGACGTTGACGGCATGGCCCTTGCAGAGGGCGTATTGACCGGGTCGGGCGGGCGTACCTCGCATGCCGCGGTCATCGCCCGGCAACTCGGCAAGGTGTGTCTGGTGGGTTGTTCGTCGCTCGAGGTCGATGTAGGCAACCGCCTGTGTCGCATCGGCGGCGCGCAACTGAAGGAAGGCGATTTTCTATCTCTCGATGGCAATACCGGCGCGGTGTATCCGGGTCGACTAGCGCCGCTCGTCGAGCACCCCGCTGCGGCCCTAGCAGCCATAGCCAGTTGGGTGTCGCGCACGGCAGTCGCCTGATTCCTATCTCTCGAATTACGGTTTCGGCGCCTCGTCAAGACGGGCATTTTGCTCCGACAATATGACCCTGACGCGATTGCCGGTGAGCAAGGGAAGGAATGCTTTTATGTGCGCTCTCTCCGCCAGCTTTGTGTACTCTTCGAGAAACAACTCCTGCACCCTGGGTATCGTGGCATGAGTTTCGCGCGCCAACAGTTCGATCGCCCAGTGTTCCTGCTCGAGCAGTTGGGCGTTGAGCAAATCGATGTTCATAATCGGATCTCGGTTCGGCCGCACGGAACGGGCATGCATCAGAGCACCTTGCGCACTGAAACGTGTATCCAGGCAAAAGGATTGAAGCCAGTGTGGGCGCGAGGATCGACGAAGTCTGTTGTCTAGCGCACGCTCGGTCGATGGGTAGCCCGTCGATCAGCCGGCCCCAGCGCGATTGTGCGGCGCAAGAAATGTTTGCTTCCCCAGAAATTCACAGGTGCCGCTCGAGTGGTCGAAGCAAATCTATGTCCGACGGCGGGGGCCATGCGGTCCAAATAAATGCCGAGCGGCCTTGTCACACTACTGTTCGATTCCGGGAGTAAACTTTGCAAGGGCGGTGACAAGATCGACTAAGCGCCGCTAGTAATGCCAACAAACGCGGGACTGCGAGCCCGCAGGTAAACCTACCGGGGGAACGAATCTATGGGCATCAAGCGGTATTCCTTCGTTTGTCTCTCCGCAATCGCTCTGAGCGCGCTGTCGGCGGCAGCGATGGGTGCTCAGTCGGGCGCCGAGCTTGATCTTAGGCAATTGCACCAGCTGCGCAGCGCCTTGCACCGCGCGCACAGCGCCAACCAGCCGCTAGCGCTCCAGAATCCCGCTTCAACCTCGAACGCGGCCACACCATCCGTCACCCCACTCACGAACCAATTACCGGACGGTATCGCCTTTACACTGCTGTTGACCGACGGAACGGTGATGGCGCAGGACGGAACGTATCCAAACATGTGGTGGAAGCTCACGCCGGACATCAACGGCAGCTACCTGAACGGCACCTGGACGCAACTCGCGAGCCTTCCGG
>Ga0182030_10003722_pt1 | contig 32606 bp, 17 predicted proteins | sample 812S3MmetaG_FD_121299 | JGI IMG/M metagenome (GOLD analysis project Ga0182030, IMG submission 121299) | Permafrost microbial communities from Stordalen Mire, Sweden - 812S3M metaG (Illumina Assembly) | ecosystem: Environmental > Terrestrial > Soil > Wetlands > Permafrost | place: Sweden... | reverse complement strand
CAAGGGGGTGGGTCTTCACTACAACGCCTTGGCGGCGCAAAACCCTCGTTTCATTGGCACATTCGCGGGCTCACCCCCGGAAAATAGCCAAAAACCGCTCCCAGTATCGAAAGTCGGGCTAGCCATGGTCGGGCACCCGGCCCCACTCGTTGCCGCCACCCCGGAACGTCCGGTCCTGCCCCTCTGGCCGGGCGCGGCTCCCGGGGAAACAGGGGAAATCGGGCAGGAACATGATACGACCGACGCAAAAGGGGGTCTGGTCGCGGGGCGGCGGGTGATCCGCCTCGGAGATGTGAGCCGTCCGACTCTCACGATCTACCGTCCCGATCACGCGAACGACACGGGGGCGAGCGTGGTCGTTTGCCCCGGGGGTGGCTACAACATCCTCGCGATGGACCTGGAGGGGACCGAGGTTTGCGAGTGGCTGAACTCAGCCGGGGTCACCGGCGTTCTGCTCAAATACCGTGTCCCCGCCCGGAAAAGCGGCGAGCGCTACCAAGCCGCCTTGCAGGACGCCCAGCGGTCGATCAGCCTGGTTCGCTCCAAAGCCGGGGAGTGGGGCCTCGATCCCAAGCGGATCGGCATTCTCGGGTTCTCCGCCGGCGGACACCTCTCGGCCGCCGCCAGCACGCGTTTCGGCCAGCGGGCGTACCCGCAGATCGACGTGATCGACCAGATCTCGTGCCGTCCGGATTTCGCCATCCTGATCTATCCCGCCTACCTGTCGGTCAAGGATCAGGGCGACAAGCTCTCGCCGGAACTGACCGTTTCCGCGCAGACCCCTCCGACATTCATTGTGCAAACCGAAGATGACGGGGTGCGCGTGGAGAACAGCCTGACCTATTACCTGACACTGAAGAATGCCAAGGTGCCCGCCGAGATGCACCTGTATCCCCACGGCGGCCACGGCTACGGCCTGCGGCCTGCCGGGCAGTCCGTGACGGAGTGGCCCCGCCTCGCCGAACAATGGATGCGGGCCAGCGGCCTGCTGACCGCAGCCAAGTAGCCCCCCCTGGTCAATCGACTGTCCCGAGCAGCACCCCGGGAATGGGACCCTGTGGGTAGCAGGGTTTCAATTGGCGCATCTCCTCCGGGCTGACGCGGAAATCACGGGCGGCGAAGCCACCGAATCCGGGGTCGTGCACGCGGCTGCCGTGGTCGATTCCCAGAGCGGTTCGGAAGCGGTCCAGATCCGGATAGGCTTCGTGGCGGCCCCAGGTGACGCCCCAATGGAACCACCCCTGCCCCGCCCCGGCGAAATAGAGGTTGTCCTCGAAAGAGATCTTGAGCTGTTCGAGCGTAAGGCCCCGCGGTTGACTCCGGTCGTCCTTCGCCGCGTAGGCATCCGCATTGCCGTCCGGCCGCTCCCCGACGGCACCGGACGCGCCCGCGCCAGCCGCCGGCCATTGCCGGCCGTCCTTCGTGTCGAACCACCCCCATACCTGGGCGTCGCGGTTGAGCGCGAGAATGTTATGTCGGATGGTTTGGTCATGGTTCCAGATCGGCCGCTCCTTCGGGTCGCCGATCCGGCTCGTGGTGCGGGATTGCTCCCGGAAATTGAACCCTTCGCGATTCCCGACGATCAGGTTGCGCTCGATCACGCATCCGGGGCTGCTCGAGAGCGTGATCCCCGCCCGGGCGCCCCAGCCCCCCGCGGTCTCCGCGAACCCGTTTCCCGCGATGACACAGTCCTGAACGCGCAAGCCGTAGGAAATCTCGTAGAAAATGCCGCAATCCTCATTGTCGGCGATCAGGCACCGCCGGACGGCGCAATCCTCGTTCCCGATGTCAAACCAGACGCCGTGGCCGCGGTTGCGCAGAAACCGGCTTCCCTCCAGCACCGCCCCCCGGGTTAGCACGAGCTTGAGGGCACCCGCCTCCCAGCCCCGATCGAACCCCTTGGTGTTGTTGTTCTCGATCAGACAGCCGGTCACCAGCAGCCGGTGCGCGCCATTCCCCCCGAAGCCGATCTGGCCGTTGTCACGGAACACACACCGGCGCGCCGTCTGATCCGGGGCCTGAAACGTGGCCCCGCTGGCGTTCATCTGTTCGATCACACAATCCTCGAGCACGTCCTGCCGGCCGGCCAGGACCACCGCCCCGTGCTGCGCCATGTTGGCGGCATACCGGAAATGGAATCCGCGCCAATGGACCTGCGACCCTTCGACGCGCAGCACCTCCGGTCGAACGGACGCCTCCACCAGCGCATGGTTCAGGTTCCGGCTGGCCGCGTCCCAGACCAGGAGGAGGCGGTTCGTCACGTCCGCGAAGAAAGACCCGGGTGCCAGTTGGCCGGGCTCCAGCACCTGCCGGAGCAGGTAGCGATCCACGGCCACTTGTTCGCACCGGCCGATCACGCGATGCCACTCGTCATCGGGATGGGTCATCGTCTTGTTCCAGCCGATGAACCGGTGCGGCCACGGCACCTGATAGATCGGCCGATCGCCCGTTTGCTTCCAACCGTGCAACTCGTCCGCGCCGCTGATCACGACGTTCGCGCCCGGGGCGGTTTCAAAGACGATCGGCGACCCATCGGTGCCGTTTGCCTTCACGACCACCGCCTCGCGGTAGATTCCGTCGTGAACCACAACCCGGTCGCCCGCCTGTGCCTTGTCCGCGGCGTGCTGAAGGCTCTTCCATGGCTGCCCGGCGTCACCCGGGCCGGTGTCGCTGGCGGCCGGACTGGTTTGGGCCACATGGAAAGTCGCGGCCTGCACTGGCAGGCCGATTGCCATCGCTAATCCGACGGTGCGCAACACAACAAAGAACTTCATCCCAGCAAGGTATAAACCGCGTGTCGGAACTTCAAGCCTGGCCGGCGCCTCGTTCCCGACCGGAGCACCAGCCGGCAGAGCCTGGTCCGCCGCCCCGCCCTCCACGCGGGACGACGAAACCGGAGCAATGGCGCCGTCTGAAGAAGTGTACGCCTCTCGATCATCTCTCTTCTAATCATAAAATGCGTGTCGTCAGCTGGATCCCATTCCGCGCCCCCATGAGGTTCTGCCCGAACCTGGCGCGGGGAGCCACGGGGCGGGACCACCGTTGACCGTGGCGGCGGTGTCTAGTAGCATAAGCCTCTGACCACTAAATCAGACCAAACATGACTCGACACGCGAGCGATCCCGACCGCGTTGTGGAAGCGGCGGCTGCGCACACTTTCCGGCCAGATATCATATTATGATCTAATATGAAGGCTAATCATAATGCATCCATTCTGGCACCGGCGGCGCGCCCCGGCCCAGGCTGCATCCAGCATTTATTCGAGTCACAAGCCAGCCTCACCCCGGACTCAATCGCGGTGACGGATGGAGCCCGCCACCTGACCTATCGGGAGTTGGATGGACACGCCAACCGGCTGAGCCTCAAAATCCGCCGCCGCGGCGCCGGCCCCGACCACCTGGTTGGCGTTTGCCTTGAGCGCAGCCTGGAGGTTGTGGTGTCGATCCTCGCCATTCTGAAAGCGGGGGCCGCGTACTTGCCGCTCGATCCGGTCCAACCGTTGGAACGGTTGGAGTTCATGCTTGCGGACTCCGGTGCACGGCTGCTGTTGACGACTCCCGACACGGGAGCGAGGTTCCAGGCAGGGACCGCGTGCCAGATCCTGGTGGACTTGTCCGAGCCCCCGGCCTGCCCGGAGCAGCCGGCGAACGCGCCGGAGGCGTCCTCACCCGACCACCTCGCTTACGTCATCTACACGTCCGGGTCGACCGGACGACCGAAGGGGGTGTTGGTCACACATCGGAACGTGGTACGGCTGTTCCATTCGACGGCCGCCTGGTTCCGCTTCAGCCCGGAGGACGTCTTCAGCCTCTTCCATACGTATGCTTTTGATGTCTCGGTGTTCGAGATGTGGGGTGCCCTCCTGCATGGAGGCCGGCTGGTGGTGGTCCCCTACCCCGTCAGCCGTTCAGGCGAGGAGTTTTCCGAGCTGCTGGCCCGCGAAAAGGTGACGGTACTGAGTCAGACCCCTTCGGCCTTCCGGCAACTGCTACGCGCCCAGCTCGCGGCACCCCCCGGCACCCCGGGCAGCCTTAGGCTCATCATCTTTGCTGGCGAAGCCCTGGAACTGCAAAGCCTCAAGCCGTGGTTTGATCGCCACGGGAAGGATGGACCGGTGCTCGTCAACATGTACGGCATCACTGAAACGACCGTGCACGTCACCTACCGGGTCATCCGCCCGATCGATCTCGCGCCCGGGCGTGGGAGCGTCATCGGCGTGCCGATCCCGGACCTGTCGCTTCACCTGCTGGACGACAGCCTCCGGTCTGTGCCGCGGGGGGAAACGGGAGAGATCTTCATAGGGGGCGCCGGAGTGGCGCGCGGCTACCTGAACCGGCCGGACCTGACGGCGGCCAGGTTTCTTCCCGACCCCTTCTCCCCCGATCCGGCCGCCCGGCTCTACCGGAGCGGCGACCTGGCACGTTACGCGGCCGACGGCGAACTTGAGTACCTCGGCCGCAAGGACTTCCAAGTGAAAATCCGGGGCTTCCGGGTCGAGCTGGGAGAAATCGAATCTGAACTGAACCGGGATCCATCGGTGCGGGAGAGTGTGGTGGTCGGGCGCGACGGGCCGGATGGGGAGAAGTGTCTGATCGGTTACGTGGCGGTTGACGCGGGCTCGCCCGCCTCGGTCACCGCGCTCCGGAGCCGCCTGCAGCGACGCCTGCCCGACTACATGGTTCCCGCCGCCCTCGTTCTCATGGACAAGCTGCCGTTGAACGGGAACGGCAAAGTGGACCGGCAGGCTCTGCCGCCGCCCGACCTCTCCGCGCGGGCGACCGCGGCGTACGTCGCCCCCCGGAACCGGCTCGAGACGACGCTCTCCGCGCTCTGGCAGGAGGTGCTGGGTGTGGACCGGGCGGGGGTGCACGACGACTTCTTCGCGCTTGGCGGCCATTCACTCATGGCGACCCGGGTGGTCTCCCGGCTCCGGCAGGAGGTCGGCCTGGACATACCGTTGCGCGCCATTTTCGAGGCACCCACTCCGGCGCGCCTCGCGGCGCGGGTCGACTTGTTGCTTTGGTCGGCCCAGGCAAGAGCGGAAGGGGTGGCCTCCCCCGCAAGCGGGATCGAGCTATGACCACGGAACAGTTGTTGTCACACCTGCGGCAACTCGGCGTCCGGGTCTGGGTCCAGGACCATCGCCTTCGGGTGGGCATGGAGTTTAACCGTCTGCCGCCCGAACTGCGCGAGGAGGTGGTCGCGCGCAAAGCCGGGATTCTGGCGCTCCTGGGAGAGGAAACCGCATGGGTGCCCGGGGAAATCCTGCCGGTGAGCGGCCGGAACGGGCAGGAGCCGCTGCCCGCCTCGTTTGCCCAGGAAGGCCTGTGGCTGTTACACCAGCTTGAGCCTGAGACCACCGCTTACAGCCTCCCGGCTGCCTACCGTCTGGCCGGGCGGTTGGACGTCGCCAGCCTTGAGCGTGCCTGCGCGGAGATTGTGCGGCGGCACGAGGTCTTGCGCAGCGCGCTCGGCATGCGCGGAGGCCGGCTGTGCCAGACCTCCGTCGCCGCTCCGGCTCCGTGCCTCGCGGTGCTCGATTGGTCGCCCGTCGCGGGTGGGCCGCGGCCAGCGGGCTGGGGGCCCTGCGTGACCTCGTTCCTGCGAAAATGCTTCGACTTGTCGGCCGGCCCCCTCTTCCATTTCGAGTTGCTCCGGCTGAGCCCGGTGGATCACCTGCTGCTGCTGAACTTCCACCATTCTGTCTCCGATGGATGGTCTCAGGGCATTTTCACGAGTGAACTCGCCCGCCTCTACGAGGATTTTTCGGGCGGACGTCCGTCCTCGCTGCCTCCCTTGGCGCTGCAGTACGCTGACTACGCCGCGTGGCAGCGCCAGCATCTGGAAGGCGCGGAACTGGACCGGCACCTGGACTATTGGCGGGAGGAACTGGCTGGGGCACCCCCGGCGCAGTTGCCGCCCGACCATCTCCGGCCGGTCCGGGTAGGTTATTCCGGGGCGCAGCATTCTTTCGACCTGGCCCCGGAGCTGATCGCTCGCGTGCGAGCCTTTGCCCAAGCGGAGGGCGCCACCCCGTTCATGGTGTTGTTGGGGGTGTTCCAGGCGCTGTTGTGCCGCCTGACAGGCCAGACGGATCTGGTGATCGGCTCCCCGGTCGCAAACCGCCCCAAAGTGGAGTTGGAGGGGATCATCGGGTTGTTCGTGAACATGCTGCCCCTGCGCCTGGACGGATCCGGGGAGCCGGGCTTCAGGGAACTGGTGGCCCGGATCAAGCAGAAGGCTCTGGCGGCACAGGACCATGCCGAGGTTCCGTTCGAGAAGCTGGTCAGCGAGCTGAACCCGGCCCGCGACCTGGGGCACCACCCCTTCTTCGATATCTGCTTCGCAGTCCAGAACACTCCCGACCAACCGCTCGCCCTGACCGGCCTCCAAGTGGCACCCCATGCGCTCTTCGATGGAACCACCCGCTTCGACCTTGAGTTGCATTTCTGGGATCGGGGCGGCCACTGGTGTGGTCAGTGGTTTTACCGTACGGACCTGTTCCGGGAGGGGACGATTCAACGCCTGGCCGGTCACTATGGCACCCTCGCAACTCATTTGCTGGACGACCCGGACCGTCCTGTCTCGCAGGTGCCGCTGCTGACCCAGGCTGGGCATCATCAAGTGGTGGTGGACTGGAACCAGACTGCGACGCCTTACCCGAGGGACTCCTGCGTGCACGAGTTGTTCGAGGCGGCCGCCGGGCTCACCCCGGACGCCGTGGCGCTGGAGGTTGGCGGCGAGCGGCGGACCTACCGCGAACTGAACGCCAGCGCCAACCGGCTGGCCCGCCGGCTCAAGCAACATGGCGTGGGCCCCGAGACTCCGGTCGCGGTCTGCCTGCCACGCTCGGAAGAGCTGGTGATCAGCCTCCTGGCGGTTTTGAAAACGGGCGGGGCTTACGTGCCACTGGATGCGGACTATCCGCCCGAGCGGCTGGCTTTCATGCTGAGGGACAGCACGGCCCCGGTCCTCCTCACCCGGAGCGAACTGCTGCCCCGCCTGCCGGCGCATGGGGTGGAGGTGATCTGTCTGGACGCTGATTGGCCGGCCCTCGGGACGGAGGGCGGCGACACCCCCGCGACCGTCACCCGGGCCGAGGGCCTTGCGTATATCATGTACACCTCCGGTTCCACGGGCGTGCCGAAGGGGGTGGCTGTGCCGCACCGGGCGATCACCCGGCTGGTCCTCCAGACCAACTACATCCGGTTCCTGCCGACTGACCGCGTCGCCATGGTCTCCAATGTCTCCTTCGACGCCGCCACGATGGAAATCTGGGGGGCGCTGCTCAACGGTGCCGTTTTGGTCATGTTCGACCGCGACACCATCCTCTCGCCGCAGGTGTTTGCGCGTGAGTTGCGCGAGCGGAGGGTGTCCGTCATGTTCCTTACCACCGCCCTCTTCAACCAGGTCGCCAGCCAGGCTCCCGGCGCATTCGCGGGCCTCCGCGTACTGATCACCGGTGGAGAGGCGATGTCGAAGAAGTGGGTGCAGGCCGTGCTTGATGACCGGCCGCCCCGGCGTTTGCTGAACGCCTACGGTCCGACCGAAAACACCACCTTCACCTGCTGTCACGAGATCGTTGATGTCCCGCTGGGGGCCGCCAGTGTTCCCATCGGGCGCCCGATCGCCAACACGCGGGTGTACATTTTGGGGGAGCACCTGGACCCGGTCGCGATCGGGATACCCGGGGAGTTGTACACCGCTGGTGACGGGCTCGCGCGCGGTTATTGGAACCGCCGGGAGCTGACTGCGGCCCGGTTCATTCCGGACCCGTTCCAGCCCGGGCCGGGCTCGCGCATGTACCGCACCGGGGACATCTGCCGGTGGCTGCCGGATGGTTCGATCGAGTGGCTGGGCCGCACGGACCACCAGATCAAATTAAGGGGGTACCGCATTGAGCTGGGTGAAATAGAGACCGCCCTGGCTCGCCACCCAGGGGTCCGCGATGCGGTCGTCACGGTGGAGGGCGATCCGGCCGGCGAGCGGTTCCTCATCGCCCACCTCACCGCGGTGGGCAGCGCCCGGCCAGCGGCAGAGGATCTGCGCACCCACCTCAAACATGATTTGCCCGGGTACATGATCCCCTCAGCCTTCCGATTCCTGGACCGGCTGCCGCTGAGCCCCAACGGAAAGGTGGACCGCAGCGCGTTGCCCGCTCCCCGGGCGTCAGCCAGCCCAGCGCCAGGACCGGGCTCGGCTGCGCCGATGCAGACCTTGCTGGTGGAGGAATTGCGCGGCATCTGGCAGCGGCTGTTCAACCGCTCCGACATCGGGCCAGATGATAACTTCTTTGATCTGGGCGGCCACTCACTGATGGCGGCCCGGCTGGCGCATGAGGTTGAAGCCTTGGTGGGGCGCCCCCTCCCGGTCGCCTCGGTGTTCCAAGCCCCGACCATCCTGGCCATGGCCGAGATGCTCAGCGATCAGCAATGGGCGCCAGCCTGGAGCTCATTGGTGGCGATTCAGCCTCACGGTCATCGCCCGCCCCTCTTCTGCCTCCATGGAAACGAAGGCGATGTGTTCGGCTGGGCCAAACTGGCTCCCCTCCTCGAGCCGGATCGCCCGGTGTTCGGATTGCAGGCGGTGGGCGTTGACGGCAAAGCCCCCTGCCATCAGAGCTTCGAGGAGATGGCGGCCCATTACGTCCGCGAGATGAGATCGCGGCAGCCGCAGGGCCCGTATTATCTGATTGGCCACTGCGCGGGAGGCGTGCTGGCTTACGAAGTGGCACAGCAGCTCGCCGCCCAGGGGGCGCCGGTCGGGTTGCTGGTGTTGTTTGATTCCTTTCCCGAGCGCCTCCCCCGGCTCCTGTGGTGGTTGGTGACTCCCCAGATTTTCGCGCGCCGTTGGTGGCACCGGTTGGTGTCGATGCTCGTGGACGGCGCCAGCCGCCGGCGGTACTGGCGGATCGTCGCCTCGCGCGTCGGGCTGGCGGAGCGCCTGCCCGCCCGCGACCCCGTCGACGAGTTCGGCCTCCTCGAGACCGCGAAGTCCCCCGTCGAAAGGAACATGATGTATCATTTCCTCAAGGCCTTCCGGGCTTACGAAGCCCGGAGCTGCCAGTTCCCCGTGCTGCTCCTGCAAAGCACCGGTTATGGCGCACCAGAATGGTCCCGCATCTGGCGCTGGCTCGCCGTCGGCCCTCGATGGTTCCATCGGTTGCCCTTTTCGCACGTGGATTATTTCCAGCCTGCAAACCTCCCCCAAGTTGCCACCGTCTTGCTGCAACACCTCAACCGGAACGAACCGGAGCCGGTCGCTGTCGGACGGCGGACGCTGGGAGTGCCTCAGCCCCGGGTGGCGGACGCCACGCTCCCAGCCATCCCTCCCGGGAGCGTTCCGAGCTCTGCCCGGCCTGACCCTACCCTGTCGGGCGCCCTCCCCGAGGGGTAGTCTGCGAGAGCGGCTGCCGGGTCCGATCTCCGCCTGCGCGGGCCGGCGCAGCCAAATCTGGAGCGAGCATTTTGTACTTTGCTGAGGGCGCGTTTTGGCGTTTCCTTGCGCCCATGTCACCACTTGCCAGGATGAAGTCAACCCTCCTCCCGAAGTTGGGTGCATCGGTGGTCGTGGCGGTGGGGGCCTGCTTGGCCCCCCGCCTCGCTGCAGCCGCCGAGGCCCCTACCAACCCGCCCGTCTCGAAATACTGGGCCGTGGAGGATCCCAAGGAACGGGAGAAGCTCCCGCTCTACCAGACCATTCCCGCCGCCAAACCCGAGGAACTGACCCCGGCCAACGGCTTCCCCAAGCGCGAGACCTACACCACCTGGCACCGTTCGCACGGGGACAACGGGGGGACGCGCTATTCCCTCCTGACGCAAATCAACCGCGGCAACGTGGCGGGCCTGGAGCAGGCGTGGATCTACCATTCCAAGGATGGGATGGGGAACATCCAGTGCAACCCGGTGATCGCGGACGGGCTGATGTTCGCCCCCACCCCGGGGAAGCACGTCGTCGGCGTGGATGCCGCGACCGGCGAGGAAAAGTGGCGCTTCAAGCCGGCGGGCCGGCCCGCTTTCCGCGGGCTGATCTGGTGGCCCGGCAAGAACGGCGCGGCCGAGCGTCTGATGTTCTGCGCCGGTCCGTACCTTTACGCGTTGAACCCGCTGACCGGCCAGCCGATTGCGGATTTCGGCCAGGGTGGCCGGGTGACGCTCCCAGGCCAGACCCAGGGGGATTTCGGCGCGGCCACGGCGGCCCCCACCATCTTCGACGGCATCATCGTCGTCGCCGGGTTCGAGAAGGATCTCTGGGGCTTTGATTGCGTGACGGGCCGACTGCTGTGGACCTTCCACACCGTCCCCCACCCCGGGGAGTTTGGGGCGGAGACCTGGGACCGGCAGGAGTCGTACGGCGCCAATGCCTGGTCCGGCATGGCGATGGACGAGGTGCGCGGGATCGCCTACATCGTGACCGGCGGACCCAAGCCGAACTTCACGGGTGGCTGGCACCTGGGGGACAACCTGTTCGCCAACTGCGTGGTCGCCGTGGATGCCCGGACCGGCAACCGGCTCTGGCACTTTCAGGAGATCCACCACGACCTCTGGGATCTGGACATCACGTCGCCCCCGAACCTCGCCACGATCACCCGGGACGGAAAACGCATTGACGTCGTGACCGCCTGCTCCAAGATGGGCAACACTCTGCTGCTGGACCGGGTCACCGGCAAGCCCATCTTCCCCTTCCGCCAGCGCCGTGCGCCGACGAGCGACGTCCCCGGCGAAGTCACCGCGCCGTACCAGCCCGATCCCGAGCTGCCCGAGCCGTTTTCCACCCTGCGGTTCACCGAGGACGATCTTTTCCACCACACGGACGAGTCGTTCGATTATGTCCAGACCCAGTTCCGCAGCGCGGCCACCGGCTGGATGCGGCCGGGCAGCGAGGGGAAGACCATTTTGCTGCAAGGCATCGACGGCGGCGCGGAATGGACCGGAGCGTGCATCGATCAGGAAACCGGCCGGCTGTACGTGACCGCCAACCATATCGGCTGGATGATCTCCCTGTTCCGCGACGGTGACCCGCAGCATGATTATGGCGCCCCCAAGACGAAGGGCCAGTTGCTTTTCGAGTCGACCTGCGCCCAATGCCACGGGACGAACAAGATGGGGATCGGGACCGCGCCTCCGTTGCGCGGGCTCCGCTTCCGACACGATGCCTCCTATCTCACCAATCAGGTCCGCAGCGGCAAGAACGCCATGCCGGCCAACAAGGACATCAGCGACGCCGATCTCATGGCCATCGCGGATTACCTCCTCTGGAAGGATCGCCCCGTGCCACCGGCCGAGGAGCACCCGGAACGCCCCACCTACAGCATCACCGGGTATCCGCGGTTTTACGACAAGGAAGGCTACCCCGCGAACAAGCCGCCGTGGGGCACATTGAACTGCATCGACCTCAACACCGGGAAGCTCCTTTGGAAGGTGCCCCACGGTGAATATCCAGCCCTGACAGCCGAAGGCTTGCCGAGAACCGGCACCGAGAACTACGGGGGGCCCATCGTGACCGCCGGCGGCCTGATTTTCTGCGCCGGGACGCGCGACAACAAAATCCGCGCCTACGACAAGGAGACCGGCAGGGAACTCTGGGCGCGGCAACTGCCGTGGACCGGTTCGGCCCCGCCGGCCTGCTACGAGATCAACGGCCGCCAGTTCATCGTGATCGCCTCCACCGGGGGCAACCACCTGGGCACCCCGTTCGGCGACGCCTACATCGCCTTCGCCCTGCCCGTCGCGGCGAAGTAAGGAGAGGCGGAAGGAAATACCGCCAAATCCGCGGGGGGAAATGCACTGGGCGTCCCGGCGGTCCGGCCGGCCGGGATGCCAGCGCTCCCCGGGCCCGCCATTTTACGACTGCCTGCATCACCACGGGGCCCCGGTCCCCCTGGCGGGCCTCAGCAGCGCTCGTACTGCCAATGCCGTCCCTTCCCATCGGCGATCTGCTCGACGGCTTTGGCCACCCGGCGGGCGCGCGTTTCGGGTCGCTTGGCCTCCGCCACCCATTCGGCGTATTCCTTCTGGTGGCTGGGGCTGAAGGCCTCGAAGCGGGCCAGCGCCGCCTCGTTCCCGGCCAGGGCGGCGTGAAGCTCCGCGGGCACCATGACCGGTGCTGCGGATCGCCTGGCCGTGGCGGGCTTGGAGGGCGTTTTCTTCACGCCAGCTTCGTTCAACTCGACCGCCTTCTGGAAATAGCCGAGCAGGACCTTTTCGGGCGGCAGGTCGTCGAGCGACGTAATCCGTCCGAATTGGCCCATGGCGCCGTCCTCGAACTCCCGGCCCAAAATCAAGGCACCCTTCCAGAGGGTCAGAGTCGTGTGGGCTTTGAAACCAGCCATGAGGCAGATCAAGCCCTGGTGCTCGAAGGCGGGCATGCTCCACTTGATTGTCTCCTGCACCCCGGGGCACGCCTGATGCACCAAGCGACGCAGGTGGGTGAGGATCGGTCGGGCAAAGGGCGCCCGGGCGGCGATATATCGGTCAACGCGAGGGTCTGTGTTCATGATGTCTGTGCTTTGGGGCGCCTGATTCACCGCCTGGTGGATTCCCAGGCGGAGAACAGGTTTATATCGTGCGATCCCCTCGGTCGTGCAAGGCCCAAGTGCGATAATTTCGGGTGGTGCCCGCCGGAAGCCGGCCGGATGCCCGAGCCGCGAGAAGCCACGAGAAGAGCCCGGGGATGGACTTGTCAGCGGGCGGGGGAAGCGCCACTATTGGACCATGACACGTCGCATGTTCTTTCGCACCTCCGCCCTCGCCGCGGCCGCCGCGCAGTGCGGCTCGCTCACGTCGGAGGCGGCGCCGGCCGGCTGGGAGATCGGCTGCTTCAACCGGCCGTGGACCAAGTGGAGCTATGACGCCACCCTGGATGCCATCGCGGAAGCTGGCTACAAGCTGACCGGGCTGCTTTCCACCCATCCCGGAGAGGCGTTCACCTCCCCCGAGGCGACGCCGGACTACCTCCACAAGCTGAAGGGGCGGATCCGCAGCCGAGGCCTCCGTGCGAACATGACCGCCCTGCGGTTCCGTCCGGAGGCACCGCTGGAGAAAAAGATCGCCGACGTGGCCGGGCAGATCGAAAATGCCGCGCGGCTGGAACTGCAATTCCTGCTGACCTTTGGGGTGGACCGGCCCGAGCACTACGACGATTTCTACCGGCTCATGGCCGACGCGGCGCCCCGGGCCGAGAAGCTCGGGCTCCGGCTCGTGCTGAAGCCGCACGGCGGCGGCAGCGGTGCTGCGGCGGAGATCCTGCGCTGCCTGGAAAAGGTGGGGCACGCGAACTTCAAGGTCTGGTACGACGCCGGCAACATCATTTACTACACCGGCAAGGACCCGTTGGCGGAACTCGAACCGATCGTCCAGCACGTCACCGGGTTCTGTGCCAAGGATTGTCCGGGGCCCAAGGGCGAGGTGATGAGCCAGTTTGGCACCGGCAAGGTCGACTTCGCCGCGGTATTCGCCCGGCTCAAGGCGGCGGGCTTCAAGGGGCCGTTGATGGTGGAGGGGGTGAAGGTGGGATCGACCCCCGCGGAGACCACGGCCAACGCCCGCGCCAACCGGGAATTTCTCGAGCGCGCCACCGCGTCGCTTTAACTCCCCTGCGCGACTTCGGCACGCCGCTCCAGGGAGAGCTCATGGACCTGCCGGCCCAGCTTCGGGACAACCTCCGGGACCGCTGCCGGGTGCCGCGGGAGGCACCCATCTTGGTGGCGGTTTCGGGAGGGGTCGATTCGATCGTCCTCCTTCACCTGCTTTGGGCCGGCCGCGGCGAACCCCCGGGCCACCTGCTCGTCGCCCACTACAACCACGCGTTGCGGGGGCGGGAGAGCGACCGGGATCAGGCCCTGGTTCGGCGTTTAGCATCGGACCTGGGCCTCCCCTTCCTGGCCGGCCGGGCGGTGGCGGCCGACTGGCGGCGGTTCCCCGGACGGTCCATGGAAATGGCCGCCCGCGAGCTGCGCCACCGGTTCCTGGCCGATACCGCGGTCCAGAGCGGCTTCCCGCTCATCGCGCTCGCCCACCACGCCGATGACCAGGTCGAGTTGTTTTTCCTCCGGCTGTTGCGGGGAGCCGGGGTTGCCGGTCTGGCGGGCATGAAATGGCGTGGCGGGGCGCCCTCCCAGGACGATGACCGGGAGGCCCCGGTTCAACCCGGCCTGGTCCCACCTCGCGCGGAAGCCCGGCCGGAGATCATCCGTCCCCTGCTGAGTGTTCCCAAAGCGGAGCTGATCGAATATGCCAAGGCGCACAAACTGTCTTTTCGCGAGGACGCGACCAACTCCTCGCTCGCGATCCCCCGCAACCGGATTCGCCAGGAGCTGATCCCCCTCCTGGAACGTTCGTACCAACGGAACCTCCGCGAGGTTACGACGCGGGCGATGGAACTGCTCCGGGCGGAGGCGGAATTCACCGAGCAGGCGGCAGTCCGGTGGCTCCAGCCGGCCCGCGCCCGGCCCGGGGGCCGGCCGGAGGAGCGGCTGCCTGCTGATGAGGGCCGCTTCGACGCGCTCCCGGTGGCCGTGCAGCGGAGTTGCATCCTCTTGCAGTTGAGGCAGTCCGGGTTGCGCGAGGAGTTCGAGCTCGTCGAGAAGCTGCGGCATCGGGTAAATACCAACTTCTCGGCTGCGCTCCTGGATGGTCCGGGCTCCGGGGGTGATCTGCTGGCCTGGGTCTCGCGGGACGACGAAGGGAGGTTGCATGAGGAGCATCCCCCGGCGTGCGGGTTTTGCGCGGCGAGCCGCGAGATCGATTTGGGTTCCCGGGGGGAGGCAGGACTCGGCGGGACATCCATTCGGTGGAGCATCCGGTCGGTCAAGGGGATGAAGCTGCCGCCGGCGCGGAGCGGTGTGGAGTGGTTCGATGCCGATCGGTTGGGCGAGGGGGCGAAGTTGCGGCATTGGCAACCGGGCGACCGGTTCCGCCCCATCGGGATGAAATCGAGCGTCAAGTTGCAGGATCTCTTCGTCAACCAGAGGATTCCCGCCGCCCGCCGGCGGCGTTTGGTGGTGGCGGCGGCGGAATCCGGGGAGCTGTTTTGGGTGGAAGGGCTGCGGATCGGGGAGCTGTTCAAGGTGACGGCCGGAACTCGGCGGCGCCTGCGTTGGGAGTGGGGGCGGTTGGCGGATCAACCAGTCGCTCCCCCCGGTGAAAACCCCTGACAATCCGCGGAAAACGGCCGCCGGACGGTGCAATTAAGCCATTGCGACAGCCGTGGGGCGGTGATAGCTTTGAGCAACTGAAGGAAGACGATGTCCGACGACAACCGGTTCAACAACGCAAACGACGATAAGAACGTGAAGAAGGGTGGCGGGGATTTCCGGGTGCCGCCGCGTACTTATCTGGTCTGGATCATCATCCTCGGCGGCATCATCGCGCTGATGATGATGAAGCAGAAGATCGACGCGCCCGGGGACACGCTGTCGCAGTACCGGTTCCAGCAGATCGTCGAGTCGAACCTAGTGGCCGAGGCCACCATCAACTACAACGCCGCGAACAACCTGACCGAGATCGTCGGCAAGTACTATCGCGTTGACACGGAGACCAAGAGCAAGGCCGAGACGGACAGCGCGAAGACCCTGGCCGTCTTCCGGACCAAGGTCCGCCTCACGAAGAAACTCGAGAACAAGCTGCTGGCTCTTCCCCAATTCCAGCCGCACGAACAAAACCAGCTCCTGATCGGCGCCCTCTACAACTTGGTGCCGATCCTGCTGATCGCGGCGCTGGTGTGGTTCATTTTCATCCGCCAGATCAAGATGGCCGGCAAGGGCGCCCTCAGCTTCGGCAAGAGCAAGGCCCGCCTGCTGGCCAAGGAAAGGAACAAGACCACGTTCAAGGACGTGGCGGGCATCGACGAAGCCATCGAGGAAGTATCCGAGCTGGTCGAGTTCCTCAAAGACCCCAAGAAGTTCCAGCGGCTGGGCGGGCGGATTCCCAAGGGCGTCTTGATGGTGGGGCCTCCTGGCACCGGCAAGACCCTGCTCGCCAAGGCCATCGCCGGCGAGGCGGACGCCGCCTTTTTCAGCATCAGTGGTTCGGATTTTGTCGAGATGTTCGTGGGGGTCGGCGCGAGCCGCGTGCGCGACATGTTCGATCAGGCCCGGAAGAACACGCCCTGCCTGATCTTCATCGACGAAATTGACGCGGTGGGTCGGAGCCGCGGGCATGGGCTGGGCGGCGGCAACGACGAGCGCGAGCAGACGTTAAACGCGCTGCTGGTCGAGATGGACGGCTTCGACACCCAGGAGGGGATCATCATTATCGCGGCCACCAACCGCCCCGACGTCCTCGACCCCGCCCTCCTGCGCCCCGGCCGTTTCGACCGCCAGGTGACGGTGAACCTGCCCGACGTGCGTGGTCGCGAAGCGATCCTCAAGGTCCACGCCAAGAACGTGAAGCTGGCACCCGTGGTCGACCTCTCGATCATCGCCCGGGGCACACCCGGATATTCCGGCGCTGAACTCGCGAACCTCCTGAACGAAGCCGCCCTGCTGGCCGCAAGCCAGAACAAGAAGGCGGTGGGGATGGTGGAACTCGAGGAGGCCCGCGACAAGGTCCGCTGGGGCCGGGAACGGCGCAGCTTGGCAATGACTGACGAGGAGAAGCGTTTCACCGCGTGGCACGAGGCCGGCCACGCCTTGGTGAACGTCCTGCTCCAGCACACCTACCCGCTCCACAAGGTGACCATCATCCCGCGCGGGCAATCCCTCGGCTCGACCATGTCGCTGCCGAAGACCGATGTTCTCAGTCGGCGGCGCAAGGAGATGCTCGACATGATCGCCATGACGATGGGCGGGCGCATCGCCGAGGAACTGATCTCGGGCGACATCTCCAGCGGGGCGGCTGGCGACATCCAGCAGGCCACCAACATGGCCCGCGCGATGGTCACGCAGTGGGGCATGAGCGACCGCATCGGCATGGTGCAGTACGGGAGCGACGATGAGTACGTCTTCCTCGGCCGCGAGGTCTCCCGCGCCAAAGCCTACAGCGAAGGCACCGCGCAGGAAATTGACAACGAAGTCAAGCGCATCATCGACGAGTGCTACCAGACGGCGAACGGCCTCATCCTGGCGCACCGCGCCCAACTCGATCTGATCGCCAAGTGCCTGCTCGAGTACGAGACCCTCGACGGCCCCCAGGTGGAGGAGATCGTGCGGACCGGCAAGTTCACCCCGCCGCCCCTCCCACCGCCCGCCGACCCGCCGCGCGGCGCCCCCGCCGGCACGACCTTGCCCGAGCCGCCCGGAAAGCCCGCCCCGCCGAAAATCCCCGGCTTGGGGAACCCGGCGCCGGCCGCGGTCTAGGGAATCCGCGGGTGCCCGGGACGCGGGCTTGGCCGGGACTGCCAACGGCTTTTTCGGGGAGAAGTCCACTCTCCCGGTCCGGTTGGCCCCCGTGCTCCCGTGTCTTCTTGGGCGGGACAGTGGCGGGCGCGACAAAACGCGCTATACTGGTTGCCATGAATGAGAAGCAGAAAGCACCCGTGAAACGCCCGCCCGACGCGATGATGAGGATGACAGCCGAGGGGTTGCGCCTCGATTTCGAACATCAGTTGCGTTACACTCTGGCCCGCGACCGCTACACAGCCACCGCCCGCGACCGTTATTTCGCGCTGGCGCGCGCGATCCGTGACCGCGTCGTGGAGCGGTGGATGGCCACGCAGCAGACCCACCATAAGCAGAACGTCAAAAGGGTTTATTATCTTTCCCTGGAATTCCTCATTGGACGGCTGCTCGGGAACAACGTGATCAACCTCCAAATGGAGCACATGTGCGCCGAGGCGCTGGCGCTGGAGGGCCTGGATTGGCAGAAGTTGCGGGAGTCCGAGACGGACGCCGGCCTGGGGAACGGTGGCTTGGGCCGTCTGGCGGCCTGCTTCCTCGATTCCATGTCGTCCCTCGGCTTGCCGGCGGTCGGCTACGGGCTGCGCTATGATTTCGGGATCTTCAATCAACAGATCATCAACGGATTCCAGGTGGAGCAGCCGGACGAGTGGCTGAAACTCGGTTACCCGTGGGAGATTGCCCATCCGGAGTTCTCCTTCCCCGTCCAATTTGGCGGCCGGGTGGAGACCCGCCGCGGCCCGAACGGACTGGAATCCCACTGGGTGGACACGCAGAACGTGGTCGGGATGCCCCACGATCTGCCGATCGTGGGTTACGGTGGCGAGACGGTGAACACCCTGCGGCTCTGGTCCGCGAAGGCCGCCGAGGAGTTCAATCTCGATGACTTCAACCGGGGCAGCTACGTGGACGCGGTCCAGAACAAGGTGCTGGCCGAAAACCTCACCAAGGTGCTCTATCCAAACGACAACAACCTCGCCGGGAAGGAACTCCGCCTCCGGCAGGAGTATTTCTTCGTCTCCTGCACCATCCAGGACATTCTCCGCCGGTTCCGCGTGGACGGCAACGATTGGTCCACCTTCCCCACTCGCGTCTTCCTCCAACTCAACGACACCCACCCCGCGCTGGCAGTCGCCGAGTTGATGCGGTTGCTGGTGGACCGCGAGCATCTGGGCTGGGACGAAGCTTGGGCGCTGACCTCCGCCACCACCGGCTACACCAACCATACCATCCTCCCGGAGGCGCTGGAGAAGTGGCCGGTCCCGCTGTTCGCCGGACTCCTCCCGCGTCACTTGCAAATCGTTTACGAGATCAACGCCCGCTTTCTGCGGGAGGTCGCCACGCGGTATCCGCTGGACGGCGCCCGGCTCGCGCGGATGAGCATCATCGAGGAGGGGGGGGAGAAGCAGGTGCGGATGGCGCACCTGGCGATCGTCGGGTCGAAATCCGTCAACGGAGTGGCGGCGCTCCACACCCGCCTCCTCAAAGAGAAAGTGCTGAAGGACTTCGCCGAGTTCTGGCCGGAGAAATTCAACAACAAGACCAACGGCATCACCCCGCGGCGATGGCTGCTCGAGGCGAACCCGCCGCTGGCAAAGCTGATTACGGCGACCATCGGCGACGCCTGGATACTCGACCTCTCGGAGCTCCGCCGCCTCGAGGCGTACCAGGACGATCCGCACTTCCAGACCAGTTTCCGGGCGGCGAAGAGGAAGAACAAGGTGGCGCTGGCCTCGTACCTCAAGGAGACCCTCGGGATCGAGGTTTCCCCCGACTCCCTGTTCGATGTGCAGGTCAAGCGCCTGCACGAATACAAGCGCCAGCTCATGCTGGTCCTCTACACCATCATCCGCTACACCCGGATCAAGGACCACCCATCCTTGGACGTGGTGCCGCGCACCGTGCTGTTCAGCGCCAAAGCGGCGCCGGGTTATGCGATGGCGAAACTGATCATCAAACTCATCCACCAAGTCGCCGAGGTGATCAACTCCGACCCGGCGATGGCGGGACGCTTGAGGGTCGCCTTCATTCCCAACTACCGCGTCTCGCTCGCCGAGCGGATCATCCCGGCGGCGGACCTGAGCGAACAGATCTCCCTCGCCGGGACCGAAGCCTCGGGCACCGGCAACATGAAGCTCCAGTTGAACGGGGCGCTCACCATCGGCACGCTGGACGGCGCGAACGTCGAAATCCTCGAGGAGGTCGGCCCGGATAATATCTTCATCTTCGGCCTGAAAGCGGAGGAGGTGGAACTGCTCCGGCCGGGCTACCGCCCCCGGGAAGTGTACGAAAAGGACCCCGAGATCCGCCGGGCGTTGGATCTTCTGCGGGAGAACTTCTTCTCCATGGTGGAACCGGGTCTCTTCGATCCCATCGTGCGCGCGCTGCTCGATTTTGGCGACCACTACATGTTGCTGGCGGACCTCCGGTCCTTTATCGAGGCACAGGACCGGGTGGACGCGGCCTATCGCGATCAGACTTCCTGGACGAAGAAGGCCATCCTGAACGTTGCGCGGTCGGGCAAGTTCAGCTCGGACCGCACGATCCGCGAATACGCAACAGAGATCTGGGGCGTGACCCCCTGCCCCGTCCGGCGTCTCGACGCCGATTAACCGGCGGACCACTGGTCAAAATCCAGGCTTGGTGCGGTGCGAGTTCAGGCCCGCCACGAGGTAAAGGACGTGGCGGGCCAGTCTGACGTTGGCGTTTATTCGCCGGTCGGAAATTCCGGCGGGAAGGCTCTCCGCCACCCTTTCGCGAGGCGGGCGGCCTTCAGAATCAACCTCCCGCGGTGGCGCCCCCGAACCGTCGGCCCACCTCCTCGCAAATGTGCCGGGCCGCAGCGGGGCGGCCCAACGCGCGGGCGGCCTCGGACATTTCCGCGAGCCGGGGCGAGCCAAGCAGGGCCGCGACCCGAAAAGGCAAATCATCGAGCCGGTTGACCTTGGCCGCGGCGCCGTGCTCCAGCAGGAAGTCGCTGTTGGCCGCCTCCTGGCCGGGAATCGGACTGATCACCAAAATCGGTTTCCCCAAGGCCAGCGCCTCCGAAGTGGTAAGCCCACCCGGCTTGGAGAGCACCAAGGCGGCCATGCCCATCAGTTCGTGCATGTTCCGGGCGAACCCCAGGACGTGGGTCGGGTGGGTTCGATCTTGCGCGGCAAGGTCCCGGCGGAGATCTTCGTTCCGGCCGGTGACAACGACGGTTTGGAAGGGCTGGCGAACCTTGTCCAAGGCCCCTAGGATGCCCGCCACGGGGCCGGTCCCGAATCCCCCGCTGAGGACCAGCACAACTGCCAGATCATCGCGCAGGCCGAGCGTTTTCCGCACCGCGCCTGCTTCAATGGGCGCGGCGAACTTGAGCGCGATCGGGATGCCGGTCGCCAGGGCGCGATCCTCGGGCACGCCCCGCGCGAGCAACCGGGCGCGGGTCTCTTCGGCGGCCAGGCAATACAGGTCCACACACGGGTCCATCCAGAGGGCGTGCGCCTCAAAATCGGTCACGACGCTGACCACCCGGGGATGGGGGGCTGGGGCCGTGAGCGGTGGGGTCCCGGGTTTGCGACGTTTGGGCTTGGCGGCCTTGAGGCGCAACCCTCCGAGCGTCTCAATCGGGCCGTAGTGGGTGCAAACCACCACGTCCGGGGCGAACTTGGCCACCGCCGCCGCGAACAGTGCCCGAGACTTGCTCGGGAATGCCCGCCGGAGGCGGTTCAGCCGACGGGCCAGCCCCGGGTCATCCGTCTTCTTGAAGACCATCCCCCAGACCTCGGGCGCATGTTCCACGAGCTTGAGGTATCCGCCGCCGTGGATCTGGCGGTGGAGGGGGGAGAAGAACTTCACCACATCCACCGTTTCCACCACGTCCCCGGGACGGCAGGCCCGCCAAGCCTCCTCGAGCGCCGCCGCCGCCGCCACATGCCCTCCGCCCGCCGTTGCGGTCGCAATCATCACGCGCATGGAGCCAGAAAGAGCAGGAAACGGGCGCGGGGCCAAGGAAAAAACCACCCTCGCGCAGGCGGAGCTTGACGGGACGGGAACCTGTGGCATTGTACTAGCAGAGTTCTTAACTTATGCATAAACCGAATATTATCGCTTACTTGAAACCGTCTTGCGGGTGGAGTCGCGGGGTCCGCGCCGTGCTCAAGAAATACGAGCTGGCCTACGAAGACCGCGACATCATGAACGATCCCGCCCAGCGGGAGGAGATGATGGCGCGGAGCGGCCAGACGATGAGCCCCTGCGTCGAAATCGACGGGAAGATGCTCGCCGATGTCAGCGGGGACGAGGTGGAAGCCTATCTGTTGGCGAACCAACTGGTGCAGGCCAACGAGCGCGTGCCCGACCACCCGACCAACAAGTGCGGCTGCGGTGCCTGAGGCCATCGGACCATCAGACCCGGCATTCCCGCACGGAATGCCATCGCGGAGGGCGGGCTTCGGCCCGCCCTTTTTCCTGCCTTGGTCAGTTCCGGCTGCGGAGCTTGGAGAGCAACCGGAGCAGCTCAAGGTAGAGCCACACCAGAGTGACCAGCAGGGCCATGCCGCAATACCACTCCATGTAGCGAGGAGAACGGCCGGCCACGGCACTCTCGATGACGGCGAAGTCCATGAGGAGGTTGAAGGCGGCAATGCCAACGATGAGCAGGCTCACCCCGATCCCCAACGGCCCTGACTCGTGAATGAAGGGGACCCGGTAGTGGAAAAACCCGAGGGCGATGTCCACCAGATAAACCAAACCCACTGCCGCGGTGGCCGCGAAAATCCCCCTCATCAATCCTTCCGTCACCACGATGGTCCGCGTCGTGTAGAGAAAGAGCATCACCCCGAGCACCCCAAAGGTCAGGAGCATCGCGTTGACCACGATGCCGGGGTAGCGCAACTGGATGACCTGCGAGAGCGCCCCCAGGCAGAGCCCCTCGAAAACAGCGTATATGGGCGCGGCGATGGGAGCCGAAGCCGGCTTGAAGGTCCCCACCAGACAGGCGATCAGGCCGCCGATCACGCCGACCAGCATGAAAGGCACCTGCAGCGCGGGCTGGCTCCAGGAAAAGGCTGCGGCGGCAATGCAGAGCAAGAGCAGGATTCCGGTCTTGTTGATGACCCCCTGCAACGTCATGGCACCCTCGCGATCCCATGACCGGGTGAATGCGCCCTCCCTTTTCAACAGCGGATTCGAACTTTCCATGGGGCTAGTATCGCAGAAACCGGGCCTTCTGGCAAGTCATGGCGGGGTGGGACGGCGGATGTCCCACGCGGGGGGACAAAATGGCCGCATGACAATCCTATCGAGTTTTCAGCGGGGCTGGGCGGGGGAGAGCGAAGTGGTGGCCACTTTCGGCCGCGCCCGGTTGCTGCGGAGTGCCGAGGGCAGGTACGAACTGCGGGGCGGTTCGGCAACGGATCAGGCAGACGCCTGCGAATGGATTTCGCTGTTCCTGCATGAGGCGGTGGTGGACCGGCCCGGCACCCGCCACCCTGGCCTGGCGGCCGGCCCTCAACTCGCCCGCGCCGCCGTTCAGGAGGCCCAGCCCCGGCGGAGCCCGTAGTAAACCTCGTTCCAGTTCAGCTCTTGTTTGAACTGCCGCAGCCGGGTCTGGGCGTCGATGACGAGGAGTTCCAGGCCCGCGATGGCGGCGAAATCCTCCAACATTCCAGTGGTGACCGCCTGGCTGAACCCCGTGTGGTGGGCTCCGCCCGCGTGAATCCAAGCAGCAGCCGAGGTCGCCAGGTCAGGCAGCGGGATCCAGACAGCGCGCGCGACGGGCAGCTTCGGCAGCGGCTTCGGCGGGGCGACCACCTCGACTTCGTTCACCAGCAGGCGGAACCGGTTGCCCAGATCCATGATCGAGGCGTTCAGCCCGGCACCCGGCGGGGTGTTGAACACCAACCGGACGGGATCGGCCTTGCCGCCGATCCCGAGCGGGTGGACCTCCAGTGAGGGCTTGCGGACGGCGATGCTCGGGCAGATTTCCAGCATGTGCGCCCCGAGAACCAAGGCGCGCTTCGGGTCGAGATGGTAGGTGTAATCCTCCATGAAGGAAGTGCCGCCTTTCAGCCCCGCTCCCATCACCTTCATCGCCCGGACCAGCGCCGCAGTCTTCCAATCGCCCTCGGCACCAAAGCCGTAACCATCCGCCATCAGTCGCTGCACCGCCAGGCCAGGCAACTGCTCCAGGCCATGGAGGTCTTCGAACGTGGTGGTGAACCCCTTGAAGCCGCCCTCGGAAAGGAAAGAGCGCAAACCCGCCTCGATCCGCGCGCCCTCGCGCAACGACTGGCGCGCCGCCCCGTTCTTGCCCAGCTTGGGTGCCACCGTGTATTCCGACTCGTAGGCCCCTACCAGCGCATCGATCTCCGCGTCGGACACCGCCCGGACCCGGCGGGCGAGGTCGCCAACCCCGTAGCCGTTGACGGAATAACCAAGCTGGCACTGGGCTGCCACCTTGTCGCCCTCGGTCACGGCCACCTCGCGCATGTTGTCGCCGAACCGGCAGAACTTTGCCCCCTGCCAGTCATGCCAGGCCGCGGCGGCGCGGCACCAGGCGCCGAGACTGGCGCGGACCGGCTGATCCTGCCAGAAACCGACCACGACTTTGCGCTCGATGCGCATGCGGCTCATGATGAACCCATGCTCCCGGTCGCCGTGGGCGGCCTGGTTCAGGTTCATGAAATCCATATCGATCGTCCCCCAGGGGATTTCCCGGTTGTGCTGGGTATGGAGGTGCGCCAACGGCTTGGTGAGCGTCTTCAGGCCGTTGATCCACATCTTGGAGGGGGAGAAGGTATGGCACCAGGTGATGAGGCCGGCGCAGTTGGCGGCGTTGTCCGCCTCGCGGAACAGGGTCGATGCCTCCGCGGCGGTCTTCACCACCGGTTTCCAGACCACGGTGACGGGGATTTCCGCGGCGGCGTTCAGGCTGCCGGCGATCTCTTGGGCGTGCGCGGCCACCTGGGCGAGGGTCTCAGGGCCGTACAGGTGCTGGCTGCCCGTGACAAACCAAATTTCGAGCTCTTTGAGATTGAACATCGTTCCGCGATGTTGCCACAGGCGCGACTGCTCCGCTAGTCTGATTTTCTTAGCTTTCGTAAGGAACTCCCCAACGCCTCCTCAGGGTCGGGTGGCACAGGGTTGCGGCCTGCCATAAAGGAGTCCATCACCGCGCTGGCGCGGCGGCTCCCAGGCCGCCCGACCCGCTCCCCCTGCGTTCGGGATTTACAGTGCCACGCTCCGGGGATATAACCTCGCCCATGCAACTTCATCACTTTCTCCCCCTGCTCTTCTGCTGCGTGCTGCCAGTGGCCGCGGCGGAGAGCCCGATCATCGCCCCGGGCGAAAAGCTCCAGCGTCTCGCCACCGGATTCAAGTTCACCGAGGGCCCCGCCAGCGACGACGCTGGCAACATCTACTTCACGGATCAGCCGAACGACCGCATCGTGAAATGGAGCGTGGACGGCACGCAGTCCACCTTCATGCAACCCTGCGGCCGGGCCAACGGCATGTGCTTCGACACCCGCGGGAACCTCTGGACCTGCGCCGACGAAAAGAATGAACTCTGGCGGGTGGCTCCGGACAAGAGCCACACGGTCGTCATCAAGGACTTTGAGGGCAAACTCCTGAACGGCCCGAACGACATTTGGATCCGGCCGGATGGCGGCATTTACCTGACGGACCCGTATTACCGCCGCCCCTACTGGCAGCGCGGGGAGAAGCAGCTCCCCGAGGACGTCTATTTCCTGCCGGCCGGGGGGACAAAGCTCACCCGGGTGGTGGGCGACCTGAAGCAACCCAATGGCATCATCGGCACGCCCGACGGCAAAATCCTCTACATCGCGGACATTGGGGCGCGGAAGACTTGGAAATACACCATCCAACCCGACGGGTCCCTCGCCAACAAAACGTTCTTTTGCGAACCGGGCTCGGATGGAATGACCATCGACGACCAGGGAAACGTGTACATCACTGGCAACGGGGTGACGGTTTTCGATCCCGCGGGTCGCCAGATCGAGCACATTGATGTGCCCGAGGAGTGGACGGCGAACATCTGCTTCGGCGGCAAGGATCGCCACACGCTGTTCATCACCGCGAGCAAGTCGATTTACGCGGTCCGGATGAAGGTCAAAGGGGTAGGTAGTCAATAGTCCCCTCCGCCATGGCGCCGCCATGGTCGAACCCACCTGCCGTCTCCTCGGCACCAGCGCGGGAGGCCGCCCGGCGCGCTTGGCGGGCCTGACGTTGGCACCGCACGTTACGGGCCCGGGCGACCCGGAACCCTGCCTCGCAATCTCCGCCGCGGGATCTCCCCTCGCCGGCCTGGGCACAAATACTTCTAAGAAACCCGCTTCGCCGTTGTCGACCCCTTTGGAGACAGTTGTGACGAAGAGAACGATACCGTCGGCCCTTGGCAGGGCCGGAGAGAACAGACTGAGACGCCCGGTGTGCCATTGACACATCCAGAGCCGTCGGGGGTTGACCCTGCCGGGTCCGAGACGATCGAAGAGCTGTTCGCCGCTCTCGAATCGCACCTGTTGCTTTACGCCCAACGGCTCACCCGCGAGCCGGAGGCGGCCGAGGATCTTGTGCAGGAAGCGTTTTTGAAACTCCATTCGCAGTTCGAGCAGGTGCGCGCCCCCCGGCGCTGGCTCTATCGCACGGTGCATAATTCGGCGCTGAACCACCTCCGCAAGGCGAAGCACACCGTACCCTTTACGCTTGAGGGGGATGATCCCGATGGTCCCCAGCAGGAGCCGACTGACCCGCAGTTGCCGCCGGACGCCCAGATAGTCCGCTGGGAGGGAATTGGCCTGGTCCGCCTCAGCCTGGAGACGCTGGATGACCGGAGCCGGGAGCTGGTCCGTCTCAAATTCAACGAGAGCCTCTCATACAAGGAGATCAGCGCCCGGACCGGTCTCACCATCGGGCATGTCGGCTACCTCCTTCACCACGCCCTGAAGGCGGTGGCCGCTGAGCTCGCCAAGAACGGACTCCTGACATGAGCCGTCACCTCCTCCACCCGAGACCATGAACGCTGAACCTGAACGCAACTCCCCGGAGGAGATCGAAGCCAGGCTGACGGCCCTGCTGCTCGGCGAGCTGGCCCCTGCCGAGGCGCGCGAGTTGGAAGCCCGCCTGGCGGAGTCCCCTCACCTGCGCCAACTCCTCGAACAACTGCGCGCCACGATTGACCTCGTCCGCGAGGTCTCCGCCAGCCCTGCCGGGTCACCCGCGAAGGCTCCCGTGGCACCCCAATTGAGCCCCAGCCGCCGGGAGCAGGTGCTCGCTCGGTTCAAGACCGTCACGCCCGCGCCCTTTGCCTGGCGCGCCCGGCTCAAGGAATGGTCCGTCCCAGCGGCGGCAGCGGCCGGTTTTATCCTGCTCTTGGGCGTCGGCCTCCGGCTCGGCCTCTCCCCGCGGTTTCAACTGGCGGAGTATATCGATTGGTCGGGTGTCAAGTACCCGACCAAAATCACCCGCCTGCCGGGCGATGAGGCGTTGACCCCCAACAACTCGAGGCACATCGCCAGCCTGCCCCCGGGGCCGCGCCCCGTGCCAGATCCACCGGCCGCGTCAGCCACCACACCGAGCTACTCCAACTTCGAGGTCGAACTCCCCCGCGCAGCCGGCCAGCCAGAGACAGATCAGGGTTCCTTGGGAAAATGGGGTGAGCTCACGCATGCCAAGGTCGGAGCGCCTGTGGCGGTGCCGCCGCCCTCCGCACAGCCATTACCCGCATGGCCAAACGCAGCCACCCTCCTCTCAGCGAGCGTGGGTGCCCCCAGTTCTCCCCCTGCCCCGGAAGCAAAGGTGCCCCTGCTCTTGAGCCTCCCCGCCGCAGCATTCAAGGGCACCCCCACGGACCTCGCCGACTTCGCCGAGCTTGGCGACATGGGCCAGGACAAGCGCAAGGCAAAAGCCCCCCCCGTGGTTGCCGACCAGGCGGGCGTGGCGGTTTACTCGGCCCCGTCGCCGACGGCACGCTACGCCCGCAGCGCTGACGGGCGCGAACAGCAGGCGCAAGACGCGTCCCGGGCCAAAACGCCGGCCCATGCCCCATCTCAGAACCGCAACGACACCGTCGCGATGGCGGCGGGGAATGTAAACCTCGCGGCCGGGCCGGACTCGGCACTCCCCCATTCCTTCCAGTACGCGACTGTGGGCGGTTTAGCTGCCGCCACGCCGGCGGCGGCTCCGTCCCAGGCCATCGAACAACTGGTTAAGGAGAAATCAACCGGGGTAGTCGGCCCCGCCGGAGGGGGCCGACGCGTTGCTGGGGAGGTTTACTCCGACACCATCTCCGCCAACGGCCGGCCCGTCGACCGTTTTGGGGTCGACGTAAATGAACCCAATCAGGCGATCGTTCAGGCCGAACCCGGCCTGAAGCCGGGGAGTCTGGGCGAGGAGGCCGCGAAGCGCGACCCTGCCAGCGCTTGGATGTTGCAGGAGTCCAAGACCCGCGCTCCCTCCGAGCCCGGAATGGCGTCTGGAAAGCCGCCCACCACCACCGGCGAGAATGCCTACTTGGCAGACGGCTTCACAGCAGGCAACCGCCTCACGCCAACAGCCCCCTCCAACACCCGGGATTTTGAGGCGAGGTTAGCTGCGCGGGATGACGAGAACAGGCGCCGCTTGGCGACCTTGGAGAAAGAGTGGGCTGTCCCGACGCGGGAAGCACCAGCCGGGGCCGCCAAGCGCAGGGGAGTGGTTTCGGTGCCGGGTGACGCAGCGGATGACGATACCATCCGCAGGCAGATCCTGCCCGAGGTCGAACGCGAATCCAGGCTCGCGGTGGCACCGGTTACACCCCCCGCAGCCACCGACGCCAGCCAAGCCTTAGGGTGGAAGGCGGACAACACCCCGGGGAACGTTCCCGTGGTCGGGGATACGCCCCTTATCGGCCGGTTTTTACGCCCCGGAGCACCCCCCGACGAGGCTGCCCGCAATGAGACTTTTCGCTCTTACCCCGGTGCCGGCGCCATCGCGGACGCCTATTTGAGCATTGATCCCGAAACCCGCAGGGTCATCGCCAACGGCGACCCCGGCCCCGCCTCGCCGGCCGGGACCCGCACCTCGGAAGCAGGAACGTCAACCACACCGGTTCCCGACGCGGCCCCCAGGACGTACGCGTGGGCGAACGCCGGCCCCCGGCTGCAGAACGAGGGCTTCGGCGGGATGGGTGGTGGGGGCGGCATGCGCGGCGGCGCCCTGGTCCCTATCCAACAGGCCCCTCCCCCCGGCAAGCCGGAGCAGTCGGTCCCCTCCATCGATCCGGCGACCGGACTTCCCTTGGGCCAGGGTGCGGGTTTCATGGTCGCACTGCCGGCGCGGGCTGGCAACAACGGTCGAACAGCCGTCACAGAACCGCCGAAGGGCCCCGCGCCCATCGGCGACTTGTCTGGCTCCCAGGTCGATCCGGCCACGGGTTTGCCCGTAGCCGCGGGCAACCCTGCATCGCAACAGGCCCCGCTCCCTTTGATGGTCACCAACATCTCCAACCTCGATTCCAACGGCCGCGTGGCGGAGGCGCAGGACGCTTTGGTGGAGTCGATCGAGCGACCCAGGGAATCCCGGCCTGCCCCGGCGCTCGGGTTGGTGGAACGCGCCTCACCGCCGGCAGAAAAAGCCGGCCTGCTCGGCCGGCTTCGCTCTGCCCTATCGCCCACTGCGAACGACGGCACGGTCGTGGCCTTCGGGCGGAGCGAAAACGGCCCGGCGACCGCCGCCAAGCCTGGCGCATGGGACAAGCCCGCCGCGGCGAAGGCGGAGACCGGACGACTGCGCGAGGTTCTCCGCGAGGATCGCGTGCTGGGGAAGGTGGTTGATGATTTGGATCTGGCCAAGGCGTCCGGTGAACAGCGGGGAAACGCCACCCAGCTCAGCCGCCAGCAAGCCATTGCGCAACTCCGGGATCGAGTGCGGGTTGATCCCGTCGCGGGCGGGGCCAGTGCGAGAGTCCGGGTCACGGGGACGCCACCGGCGGATTCCGTCAAACTGGCGAAGAAACTGGCCGAAGCGGCGGTGGCGTTCGATTCGGAGAGCGACGAGCAGGTCGCACAGCAGGTGGTGGTGCCGCCGTCAACGGCACCCGCGCAACTGGATCTATATTACACGCCGCCCCCTGCCCCGGCTCCGGTGGCCGCGCCCGCCCCGCCCTCCGCCCCGGCGGCTAAAGTCGTCCGCCCCGCGGACGCCCCCGTACCTGAGCCCGAGGTGACCACGGCGGAAAACGCCTTCTCCACCTTCTCCCTGAACATCAGCGACGTCTCGTTCAAGCTCGCCGCGGCGAGTTTGGAAAATGGCAAACTGCCCCCGGCCTCCAGCATCCGCAGCGAAGAATTCATCAACGCCTTCGATTACCGCGATCCCGCGCCCGCGCCCGGGGTCCCCGTCGGTTTCGCTTGGGAACGGGCGGCTTACCCCTTCGCGCAAAACCGCGACGTGCTCCGGTTTTCCATCAAGACGGCCGCCCAGGGACGCGAAGCCGGCCGGCCGTTGAACTTGGTCGTGCTCCTCGACCACTCCGGTTCCATGGAACGGGCGGACCGCGTGGGCATCATCCGCGAGGCTCTGCGCGTCCTGGTCTCGCAACTACAGCCGGCGGACAAGCTCAGCATCGTCACCTTCGCCCGCACGGCGCAACTCCGCGCCGATGGCGTCTCCGGCCCGCAGGCGGCCGAGGCGGCAGCGAAGGTGGAGGAGTTCACGCCCGAGGGCGGCACCAACCTGGAGGAGGCCATGAACCTGGCTTACCAAACCGCCTTGCGGCACTACGCCGCCAACGGGGTGAACCGGGTGGTGCTGTTGACGGACGGGGCTGCGAACCTGGGCGAGGTTTCCGCCCAAGCCCTCGAGCGCAAGGTCGAGGCGCACCGCCAGCAAGGGGTGGCACTGGATTGCTTCGGCATCGGCTGGGAGGGCTACAATGATGATCTGCTGGAAACACTCACCCGCCACGGCGACGGTCGCTACGGCTTCGTGAATTCGCCCGAAGAAGCGGCGTCGGGCTTTGCCGCCCAGCTCGCCGGGGCATTGGAGGTCGCCGCCTCCGACATGAAGGTGCAGGTGGAATTCAACCCCGCCCGCGTGAGCGCCTACCGGCAGGTCGGCTACGCCAAACACCAACTCACCAAGGAGCAGTTCCGCGACAACAGCGTCCGCGCCGCCCAGGTGGCCTCGGCCGAATCGGGCAACGCGCTCTATGTCGTCGCCGTGGACCCCGCGGGCAGCGGACCGCTGGCCACGGTGCGCGCGCGGTATCGGATCCCGGGCACCACCGAGTACCGCGAACACGCCTGGGAGGTGCCATTCACCGGCAACGCGGCCCCCTTGGAACAGGCGAGCGCGGCCACCCGCCTGGCGGTCACGGCCGCCACGTTCTCCGAATGGCTGGCGGCCAGCCCATTCGCCGACTCCGTCGAACTGAACCAACTGCCCAAGTATCTCAGGGGTGTTCCTGAGGTTTACGGCGTGGACGGCCGCCCGCGCCGCCTGGAATCGATGATCCGCGAGGCGGGCGCCCTCGGACGGTAGAACCCTGCTTTCAATATGAACCGATTAGTCATTCCCCTGCTCGGCGCCTGCCTCCTGGCTTTCACCCTCTCCGGCGCGCCAGCAGCCGCTCCGGCGACCTCGCAGGCTGCCCCTCCAGCCAAACCGCCGCCGCCTGCGCCTCCACCGCCCGCCGTGGCGACGCTGGAGGATTTCGCGCTGACCGGCGATTTCACCAATGGCCATGCGGGCTTCACCCTCTCCGCCATAGCCCGCGTCGACGATTCGAAAGGAGCAGAAGCTGAATTGCTGGCCGGGGCGGTCGCGCTCACCGACATCCAAATGCCACCCCGGAGCGGCATGCGGTCGGAATCCAACCACTACACGGCCACCTTCGAACGCGCGGGCCGCTACCCGATCAAACTCCGGTTCGATGCCGCCATCCGCCAGCAGGGGGCTTGGAACCTCGTAGAATTCCAGTTGCCGCCCGGAGCGCTGCGCTCGGTGCGCCTGCGCGGATTGCCAACCCAAACGGAGTTCGATTTTCCGGGAGCCGGGCGGCCCGTCCAGAGCGGCGCCGACTACCTCAGCCATCTCCCGGCTGACGGCAGGGTGAAGCTGGGATGGAAGGAAGCCCGCCCGGAGGCCGAGGGGAAACTGTTCTATTCCGCGGAGATGCTGGCGCAGATCTCGGTGAGCCCCGGCCTGTTGCGAATGACGGCGCTGTTTGATTTCAAGGTGATGCAAGGCGAGATGTCGCAGATTGAGCTGCTCCTGGCCGGCCCCGGTGAAGTGACCCGCGTGCAGGGGGACCAGGTGCTCGCCTGGCGGATTGATCCGGTTGCCGGGGGTAACGATCGGCGGTTGGTGGTCCGTTTCAATCAGCCGCAAAAGGACCATTTTTCGCTCCAGACGCAGTTGCAAGCCCCGCTGGCCGCCTTCCCGCAGACCGTCGAGGCGGCGGTCCTGCGGCCCGAATCGGCCACCCGTTTCGCCGGGCACTTCCGCATTGTGAACGAAGGGGCGGTCCGGCTCGAGGTCGCGCAGGCGGCCGGATTGTCGCAAATCTCCCCGGACCAATTCCCCGAAAGCGAGGTGACCAAGGCCCTGTTCCGCCCGGGCGGCAGCCAGCGGTTCGCCTACCGGTTCTCCGGACCCGATTTCAAACTCAAGCTCCAGGCCGACCAGATCCTGCCCGAACTCTCGGTTTCAGAAGTCCTGACCTACCGGCTCGGCGAGAACGATCTGGCGATCGATACGGAGATCGAATTGGACATCCGGGAGGCGCCGCTGCGGGAGTTGTCGCTGCGCGTCCCGCGGGGTTACGCCGTGGCGCAACTCAGCGCGCCGGGGCTGAGCGACTCGGTTTTGCGCGATGGCGACACCCCGGAAACCTCCGAATTGCGGCTGGTTTACGGCCAGCCGGTGACCGGGCGACAGGTGGTGAACTGCCGACTCGAACGGAATCAGACGCGCGCGGGCACCTCCTGGCAGCTCCCCCGGGTGGAAGTCGTCCGGGCCAAGTCCCTGCGCGGCCACCTCGGCGTGGTGGCTGACGCCGGATGGCGCGTGACCCCGGAGCGGACGGAGGGGGTGACGGAGATCGCCACGGCATTTTTCCCCCGAAAAACCACCGGTCTTCAGTGGGCCTTCCGGCTGGCCGATCAGGTCTGGCAGGTCAACTTGCGGGTCGAACGTCTGCCCCAAACGGTGCAAGCCGACGCCCTCCACCTTTTCTCGATCGGCGAAGGGATCGCCTACGGGAGCAGCCTGATCAATTACACCATCT
>Ga0182030_10003721_pt1 | contig 32607 bp, 29 predicted proteins | sample 812S3MmetaG_FD_121299 | JGI IMG/M metagenome (GOLD analysis project Ga0182030, IMG submission 121299) | Permafrost microbial communities from Stordalen Mire, Sweden - 812S3M metaG (Illumina Assembly) | ecosystem: Environmental > Terrestrial > Soil > Wetlands > Permafrost | place: Sweden... | reverse complement strand
TGAAGCTCGGCGGCGTCGTGGTCGCCGGGATCGTTGATTTTCGCGCGGGGCGTGAGGATGTCGATGACGGGGAGGTTGTGGCGCTTGCCGATTTCGTAGTCGGCCTTGTCGTGGGCGGGGGTGACCTTGAGGACGCCGGTGCCGAAGCCTTCCTCGACCGCGTCGTCGGCGATGATGGGAATTTCAGCGCGATGGAGAGGGCGGATGACTTTGCGGCCGATGAGGTGCTTCCATTTGCCGCCCGGCCTTACGGCGAGGGCGACGTCGGCCATGATGGTTTCGGGGCGGGTCGTTGCGACGGTGAGAAATTGCGTTCCCTCTCCCTCGTTCCCAAGTGCAACTTGGGAACGAGGGGAAGGCACTAATTCATACTTCACATAATAGAGAAAACCCTTTTGCTTGGTGGGGATGACTTCCTCGTCGGAGATGGCGGTTTGCGATCCCGGACACCAGTTGACCATGCGGGTGCCACGATAGATGAGTTTCTCGTTGTAGAGTTTGACGAAGACTTCCTGGACGGCGCGGGCGTAGCCGGGGTCGAGGGTGAAGCGTTCGCGGGACCAGTCGCAGGAGCAGCCGATCTTGCGGAGCTGTTGCGTGATGATGCCGCCGAATTCCTCTTTCCATTTCCAGATGCGCGCGACGAATTCGTCGCGGGTGAAGTCGTGGCGGGTCCGCTTTTCGGTGTTGCGGATGTGCTTTTCGACAGCGGTTTGCGTGGCGAGTCCGGCGTGGTCGGTGCCGGGCAGCCAGAGGACTTCCTTGCCTTCCATGCGCGCCTTGCGGCAGAGGATGTCCTGGATGGTGTTGTTGAGGACGTGGCCGAGCGTCAGCTTGCCCGTGATGTTGGGCGGTGGCATGACGATGGAGTAGTGCGATCGGCCCGATTTGGGGTTGGCGCGATAGACGCCGCTATCCTGCCACTTGGCGTAGAGGCGGTCTTCGACCTGCTGGGGTTGGTAGGCGGTGGCGAGTTCAGGCATGGGAGGGAAAGAATTTACGTCGGAATTACCAAATGGACCAAATTAATGGAATGGGGGGACAGGTGAGGTGGGGGGGTATGAGGTATATACCGTTATGAGGTGTTAGAGGGTGGAATGAAGAGGGAGCGAAGCAATGGAATTGCGCTGACAAGTGCGTATGGACCAAATTACTGGAATGGGGGGCAGGTGAGGTGGGGGGTATGCGGTATATACCGTTATGAGGTGTTAGAGAGTGGAATGATGAGGGAGCGAAGCAATGGAGTTGCGCTGACAAGTACGTTCCCAAATGGAGTTTGGGAACGAGGAAACGGTGATGGAGTTGTAACGATCGGTGTCGGGAGTGCTCATAGAAGCTTCGTGCTTTCCGCGACGATTTCGGAGATGTCGATGTGGATTTTGGATTCGCGGGCGAGGAGGTAATCGACGCTATCGCGCAGGGCGAGCCAGGACGCTTCGATGATGTCGTAGGAGACGCCGACGGTGGCCCAGGTCGAGTCGCCGTCGCTTGATTCGATGAAGACGCGGGTCTTGGCCGCGGTGCCGCTGTGGGAGTCGATGATGCGGACCTTGTAGTCGACGAGTTTCATTTGTTCGAGATGCGGATAAAAGCGGACGAGTGCGTTGCGCAGGGCGGCATCGAGCGCGTTCACGGGGCCGTCACCCTCCGCTACTTCGTGGACCGTCTTGTCATCGACCGTGATTTTGATCGTCGCTTCGCAAGTGTCCTTGCCCAGCACGTTGTCCTTGCGGATGGAGACGTGGTATTCGACCAGCTCGAAGAAGGGCTTGTACTGGCCGAGCGCCTTGCGGACGAGGAGTTCAAACGAGGCATCGGCGGCCTCGAATTCGTAGCCCTCGTTTTCGAGATGCTTGATCTGGTCGAGGACCTTCAGCGCCTCGGCGCTTTTTTCCTCGAGCTTGAGGCCGAGGGTGCGGGCCTTGAGCATGATGTTGGCGCGTCCGGCCAGTTCGCCGACGAGGACGCGCTGTTGGTTGCCAACGAGCGCGGGTTCGATGTGCTCGTAGCTGCGCGCGAGTTTGTTGACGGCGTTGACGTGGATGCCGCCCTTGTGCGCGAAGGCGGCGCTACCGACGAAGGGAGCGCGTCCGCTGGGACGCTGGTTGGCGACTTCATCAACGAAGAGGGAGAGGTCGCGCAATTGCGCGAGGCCCTCGTCGCCAAGGACGCGGAGGCCCATCTTGAGCTGGAGATTGGCGATGGCGGTGACGAGGTTGCAGTTGCCGGTGCGTTCGCCGTAGCCGTTGATCGTGCCCTGGATTTGGAGCGCGCCGGCCTCAATGCCCGCGAGCGCGTTGGCGACGCCGAGGCCGCAGTCGTCATGAGTGTGGATGCCGAGTTTGGCTTTCTTCACTTTGGACAAAAGCTCGCCGGTGATCCTGGCGATTTCGGAGGGGAGTGAGCCGCCGTTAGTGTCGCAGAGGACGAGGTAGGAGGCGCCCGCTTCGTCGGCGACCTGGTAGCAGGCGGTGGTGTAGGCGGGGTTTTCCTTATAGCCGTCGAAGGTGTGCTCGCCGTCGAAGATGACTTCGCGTCCGTTGGCGACGAGATAGCGGATGGTGTCGCGGATCATGGCGAGGTTTTCGTCGAGCGTGGTGCGCAGGATTTCGGTGACGTGCAAGGTGGAGGTCTTGCAGACGAGCGTGACGACGGGCGTCTCCGCCTTGAGCAGCAATTCGACCTGTTTGTCGTCCTCGACCTTGCCATTCGCGCGGCGGGTGCTGCCGAAAGCGGCCAGCTTGGCGTGCTTGAATTTCAGCTTCTTGGCTTCACGGAAGAATTCGATGTCCTTTTCATTGGAGCCGGGCCAGCCGCCCTCGATGTAATGAACGCCGAAGGCGTCGAGGCGCTGGGCGATGCGGAGCTTGTCGGCGAGGGAGAAGTGGATGCCTTCGCCCTGCGCGCCGTCGCGGAGCGTGGTGTCGTAAAGCGTGATGTTGGATGGAGAGGACATGGAAGAAGGAGAATTTTTGACGGAATTAACGGAATTTCTTAAGGGAGAAGGCAGGCGGAATTTTGGACAGGATTAACAAGATTAACAGGATTGGAAAAAGCAGGGAATTTTGACAGGAGGGACATGAAGGCTGATGAAGGAAGACAGGGAGAATTTTGGATGGGATTAATAAGATTAATAGGATTGGGAAAGGCAGGGGACGATTTCGGCTAAGGCGCCTCGACGCGTTTTCCTTAACGCGAAAGGATGCCAAAGACGGCGCGACAGGGCAATGTCGCGCGTCAGCTAATTCGGACGACGGCAAGCGCCAGCGCATTCCGCGAGCGAGCGGAACGGAAAGATGAGAGGGCCTGACGCATGGGTTTACTAAACAGGAACCTTGCGGATTGTCAAGAAAGGGGGATGATTGTGGGCATAAAGGATCGTTTCCGAACCTCAAACCCACCCAAACTTATGCACAAACTTCTTCTCTGCGCTGTTCTGCTTTCCTTCACCCCGCTGCTGCACGCGGATGTTGATCAAACCAAGCCGCTCGACCTGAAGTACACGGCGGTCGATGGCTCGTCGGTTGACCTGGCCAAGATGCGCGGGAAGGTCGTGCTGGTCGATTTCTGGGCGACGTGGTGCCCGCCCTGCCGTGGAGAAGTGCCGAACGTGGTGGCGGCTTATAAGAAGTATCACGACCAGGGATTTGAAATTGTGGGTGTGTCGCTCGACCAGGACAAAGACAGGTTGCTGGCCTTTACGAAAGAGAACGGGATGGTGTGGCCGCAATATTTCGACGGGAAGGGCTGGGACAACTCGGTTAGCAAGGGTTTTGGGATTAATTCGATTCCGGCGATGTGGCTGGTCGGCAAGGACGGCAAGGTGGTGACGACGAACGCGCGCGAGGACCTCGCCGGGCAGGTGGAGAAGGCGTTGAAGGCACCGTAGTCCTGCGGACGGCAGCTCCTCCGGCGGGCCGCAAGCTTCGCCAGAAAGATACGGTTTTCCTCAGGAGCGATGTACTCCGCCATGGACAACTCCGCAACGCAGTCGTAACGTAAATCCATGCAAATTCATATCAGTCCGCGCGATGTCAAACTGACATCGGCGATTCATTCGTATGTGGCCCAGAAAATCGAGAGCCTGGAGCATTTTGGATTGAACTTGATTGGCGCGCACGTGGCGCTGTGGCACGACGACAAACGCGCGTTCAAGCACGCCTTTGTGGTCAAGGTGCACCTGGCCATGCCGGGGCCGGATATTCATGCCGAGGACCACGGGCACGATCTCTATCAGGCCATCGACGTGGTAACGGACCGCCTCGCGGAGCAACTCCGCCATCGCAAGAGCAAGCTGGTGAAGGGGACGCGCGAGAAGAGCCGGAAGGCCAAGCAGCGCCGTCAAGTGACCGTGGCTTGATCTGGTGTTTCGCCGCCGGGACAGCGCGGCCACCTAAAGACCTGCGTGGTAGAGGCGGCACTTGCGTTGAAACTGTCTCTCGACAAGGAAAGGGGCTGCGGCTTAACCTGTCGCGTTTAACTTTCAAATTCCCATTGTCTTGAGCACACCCACACCTCCCTCCGTCTATAACCGGGCCAATCCGTTCAAGGCCCGCCTCACCGCCAATTATTCGCTTTCGGGCGTGGGTTCCAACAAGGACACCCGCCACATGGTCGTCCATCTCGGATCAAGTGGCATCAACTACGTTCCGGGAGATTCGCTCGGAGTTGTGCCACGCAATTTCCCGAAGACGGTCGATGAACTCCTGCCGCACCTGGGCCTCGATCCGGCGACGTCGGTGGAACTGCCGACGGGGGCCGTGGCGTTGCGCGACGTATTGATCCAGCAGTACATTTTGAATCGCGTCAGCAAGAAATTCGTCAAGGCCGTGCTGGAAAGATTGCCCGATGGGGAGAAGAAGCAGGCGCTGACGGAGATCGTCGGCAATGAGGCGGCGTTCGACGATTATGTCTTTACGCGTGATTACACCGACGTGCTGACCGAATACCCGGTGCAATTCGCAGCGGCGGAATTTCTCCCGCTGGCGAACAAGATCGCGCCCCGGCTTTACTCGATCGCGTCATCGCCGAAGGCGCATCCCGGCGAAGTGCACCTGACCGTGGCGGTGGTGAAGTACCACACGCATGGCCGCGACAAGTTTGGCATCGCGTCCGGTTATCTCGCGTACGGCCAGGATTTGAACAAGGACGAGATGCCGGTCTATATCCAGCCGACCAAACATTTCCACATGCCGCCGCCGGACGCCGCGATGATCATGATCGGGCCGGGCACGGGCATCGCGCCGTTCCGCGCGTTCCTCGAAGAGCGGGAAATCGACGGCGCCAAAGGGAAGAACTGGCTCTTTTTCGGCGATCAAAGGCGGGCGACTGATTTTCTCTACGAAGCACAATTTGACGATCTCCAGCGCAAGGGAGTGCTGACGAAGCTCGACACGGCTTTCTCTCGCGACCAGGCCGAAAAAATTTACGTGCAGGACCGGATGCGCGAGAACGGCGCGGAATTGTGGAAGTGGCTGCAGGAAGGCGCTTACTTCTACGTTTGCGGCGATGCCAAGCGGATGGCCAAGGACGTCCACCAGATGCTCATCACCATCGCGCAGGAGCACGGCGGTCTTTCCCCCGAGGCGGCGAAGGAATATATTGAGGTGACGTTCGCGAAGACGGAGAAGCGGTACCTGAAGGATGTGTATTGATGGCCTTAGCCTTCAAATCGGGCGTCTGTGGGTCCTTCTGATATACTCCCTTCAATCATAATGGTGTGCCCCCAAAAGAGATCGCCATCATCAAACCAGAATTCAATTCCGCCGTATGGGGAGACAGTAATGCTCTCCAGGGTCATTCTAATCCGGAATTCTTCAGCAGTGATTTTTTCTTCGCCGTTTTGCAACCAAAAGTCATTCTTAACAGCTAAAAGTTTGGTTATCCCGCAGTCGTAAACTTTTTGATTCCAGTCAGCTTGCGAATTCCAAAGTGTTTGCGCGACTTTTAATGCACCTTTAAAATCAAGATCGTCTTCTACGGACAGGCATAAACGCACAGGCTGCGAACCCCAGTTGGTTTCGCCTTCAAACCAGTTGACAAGACGATCCAAATGAAAGATGCCGAATTGACTGTCTTCAAAGCTAACATCGGGAATTTCTGGCTGCGACATACCCATTATCGTAATGACAGGAAGTACGCACGACTATCCGAAAAAGGCAGGCAGAACCGATCCTGACACACGCGTGTGCAACAGGCTCAGGATGACGGGGCGAGGGTCGTGTCGACGACGTAGTTGAGCAGGCCGCGGCGGCCTTTTTTTGCGAGGACGAATTGCCGCGCGGCATCGGACATGCGTTGCAGGCGGTCGCCGTCGCGCAAGGCGTTTTCCACTGTGCGCTCGAAATGATCGTTAATGTAGGAAAAGTAGAAGGCGTGTTCGTCCGGGACCAGCGGATCGTGCGTCTGGGTGAACGGCCAGCTCATCAAGGGGACGGCGCCGGCGGCAGCGACCTCGTATTGACGCCAGGTTTCACCGCCAAAGCTCTCGACGCAAACGGCCAGTTTGGCGCGTTGCAAGCATTCCTGGTATTCTTCGAAAGGGATCATCCCCCTGGCTACGCGGACGCGGTAACGACCCGACAGGGCCTCGCATTTTTCGCGGATCATGCGCCGGAGCGGATTGTTTTCGTTCCCGCTTAAAAAGATGTCGATGTCGCGATCTTTCATTGGCCTGGCGATGGAGACATTTCGAATTTCGTCCATGCATACGCTCATAGGGCGAAGTTTGGCCTCATAGGGCTTGATTTTCTTTTCCGTGTAATAATTCTGCAACGGCAGGAGCGAGCGCCTAGGCCAGTACATCAGGTCTTTTTTGAAGTAGAGCTTCGAAGCCTTGAGGTGAGGCAGGTCCCAAGGAAAGACGTAATGGCCGTCGCGCGAGTCGATCATCGCCAGCTGCGTTTTGCTCCTGCCGTAGCGGACCATCCACGGCGCCCACCAGGAGTCCAACCGCCGATGCTGGTAGGTGAGGAGCCGGGCGGCGAGGCTGGCGGTGGTGGCCCAGCCTTTGTTTCCCGGGAAGGGCGACCGGTTGACATTGTTGGCCACGACAAGGTCGAATTTCCCCTCGTCGACCAGTTTTCTTAAATGGAGCAGGCGGCGATAGCCGGCCTGTTGCCGGGGGAGGCCTTCGGCGGAAACAAGTTCGATTTCAAAATCGGGGTGATCGGCGAACGAGGTCTGATAGATGTGCGCGAAGTCGTAGCTGCTCCACAAAAGCAGGAGTCTCTTTTTCGGAGGCGGCATCGGGCAGCCAGTTTGCCTTGCCATGAAGGGCTGTCAATTCGGAGGTTGGCAGATTAGCCAAGACAAGATGGATTTCAGCGTGACCCGCGCTGACTTTTCGGACAGCCTCCATTCACGCTGTGAAAAAAGTCCTGCAAATCGATTTCAGCGGTCCCTGGGACCGGGGCGGCTGCCTATCGCACATTGTGCGCGCCTGGGTGCGAAACTCGCGGAATTACGAGCAGTATTTCGCGAGCTGGAGAGGAGCCGATTATCGCGGCGAGATGGAAGGCCGCCCTCATTTCGGTTTTTACGAAAACGCGCGGGCCAATCGCATTTACAATAAAATCCTGCGCCTGAACAAATTTTGCTTTTTCACCCTGATTCCCATCATTGAGGAACTCAAGCCCGACATTCTTCATTTTCATAACCGGCACGATCTGGTCGACCAGGTCATGGCCAAGCTCTCCTACCGGCCGAAAGTCGTCTGCATTTATCACCAGTGCTACAACTCACTTTTCATTCCTGCCGCCGCCGACCTGCTCGTCGGCGTCGGCAAGTGGGTTGTGGCCTGGATTGATCGCAGGGCGGACCCTAAACAACCGCTGGCTGTTTTGCACAACCCGTTCCGGAAGGTTCCCATTCCCGCCCGCAAGGAAACGTCGAAGACCCTTTTCCTCAACTACGCGAATAACCGCAAGGCGACAAAGAACCTCTTTGCCGCCGTTGAGATGCTCCATGCCGAGGGGTTTGATTTTGAAATGCGGTCGGTGGGGCATGTGTTCTCCGACCTGCCGGTACCCAAGGGCGTGACCGTGGCGAAATTTCTGCCGCAACCCGAATTTCTTGAGGTCGCCGCGCAAGCCTCGGCCTATATCTGCGCGACCTATGCCACTCCGTTTTCGGTCGCGGTGCTGGAAGCGATGGCGCGCAAGACGCCCGTCATTTGCCCGTGGGATATCGGGGCGCTGGATCTTCTACCGCCCGATTGCGTGATCCCCTACGAATCGCACAGCGCGGTGGCGATGGCTGACGCCATGCGGATTTTCCTGAAGATGCCGGAGCAGGAGCGAAGCGCACTGGCCGAGCGGGCGCTGGCGGCCGCCGAGGTCGCCTACGACGAGGCGCTATTGACGCAGAAACTCGAGCGTCTTTACGACACGTTGTTCGTCTAGCTCAAAGTCGGAGCCGAGGACTCCAAAGGGCTAACGGGAGGAGGCGCTGGTTCCACGGACGCTCGTTTCGATTTTTGATAGAGTCCTTCCCGGAAGCGCTCCGTTTTCGTTTCGATGAATCGATAAAAGAGGCAGCATAAAATCAACGTCAGGACGAAGCTGACCGGTCCGAGGAGCCACTCATAACGAGTAGTCATAAAAAGAGGTACGGTGAACATCAACACATGGGGATGGATGAGGTAGCACGGATAGGATAATTCGCCGATCAACCGATCCACACGGTTCCGACAGGTGAGAGTGAACAGCACCGGCACCATGATAAAAACCAGCGGCAGCCAGACCAGGTAGAGTTGATGCGTGCCGGGGAAGCGACAGTAGTCGAGGGCGAGAATTGCGAATGGCGCGACTATAGCCACGACGACCCATGGTTTTGTGGAAGCGAGGGACTTCAACCGGGCCTGATAATTTTTGTAAATGATGTAGCCCAGCGAACCGGCCATGAAAAAGAAGAGGTTTGGAGGAAACAAGCAATAGATCCAATGATGAGCGTCATAAGGGATCGTATAAAACATCACCGCCCGGACTAAAAAGCAGAGGGCAAGAATTACGATTTGCGTACGTGCGGCACGACGAACGAGAAACGGGGCCAGCACATAAAAGCAAAATTCAACGGCAAGGGACCAGGACGATCCAATGAGAAGAAAGAAAGACCCGTCGATGGGCTTGACGTCATTATTGTGCCAGAAGAAATGGAATGTTCCCGTGACCGGATCCATCTTGAGGAGCATCACGATGTCCTGGCCGAATATGATCAGGTTTTCCAGGGCCAGGTAAACGAAGGCTGCGGGTGTGAGGAGAGGCGTGGTGTCATGCCAGCTCTTGATGCTGCCCCACGGATGACCGGTTATGCCGTAAACGGCCAGATCGACCAGCACGACGGCGGTGATAAGGATGAAATAGGTGGGGTAGAGCCGGAGAAACCGTTGCTGGAGGAACGTGATGTACTGCCCCGGCTTATTGTATTTTTCATTAAGGACCAGGGCCATGTAAAAGCCCGAGATCATGAAGAACGATTGGACGGCTATTTCCGGATAGACGAAGGACAAACCGAAAAAGCCGTGTCCGCGTGTGTGGCCAAGGAGGACGGATAGGGCGAGGAAAAGTCGAAAGACTCCCATGAGCCCCGAAGGGTTACAGAAGGGCTAGTTACTCTCAAGGAAATACCGTTCGCAGCAATGCTCATTCAACGAGAAAAAAAGATTAAATTACTGCCTCCATTGAATATCCTCAATGGAGGCAGTAATAAGATTGTCATGCAATCAAAGTGGAAGGGCGCGCCGGACAGGACTTGTTTATCTGAGGCGGAGCGCCGTCGTGACCTCGCGAATCCAGTCTTCCGCCGCCTTGGATGCGGTCAGTTCCGAGGCGATCATGGCTGATGGGTCGGGGGTGCTTTCGCGCGAGGTCCAGTCGCGAATGGCGCGGGTGAGAGCTTTGACATCATTGGGCGGGATAACGGAGCCGCAGCCGGTCGATTGCACCCAATGGGCTGCGCCGGTGGTTTCGGTCACGATGACGGGACGTCCAAGCGCAAGGGCTTCGATGGTGGTGCGCGAAAACGTTTCGACATGCGAGGGACAGACCACGACGCGGGCGCGGCGAATCTGGTCGATGACCGCGGGGGGGGCGAGGCGGCCGGGCATTTCCAGGTAACCAGCCAGCTGAGGGCTGGAGCCCAGCGCTTCCATAAGCGAACGAAAGCGGAGGTCTTCCGAGGTTTCGGAGCCGACGAGAACGAACGTCCAGCCGGGGAAATCGGGCGCGAGAAGAATTGCCGCGCAGAGGAAGATGTCGGGAGCTTTTTTCCGGTTGAGCGCGCCCAGAAATAAAATGCGCTGACTGTCTGGTTCCGGATTGGTGGAACTTTGCGCGGCCCGGTTCAAAAACGGAGCGGTGAGGTGAATGCGGCACTGGCCGATTTTATTTTCCGGCACGCCGTATTCGCGTTGCAACCACGTTGCCGTCTGGATCGAATTCGCGATGACGCGGACCGATTTCCGAAAGACGAATCCGAGGCTCGATTTGCGGACGAAGTGGACACCATCCGCGCGAAACTCGTAGCGCAGGTCATGGACGCAGGTAACGAGGGGAGGCAATCCACCGGCGAGGGAAGCGAGGGCGCAGGCGAGGCCGTCCGGTTCCTCACATTGGGCGACAACGGCGTCGAAGGGGCCATGCTCCTTCGCGAAGCGGCGGATGACGGCGGCGTCCGTGGCGGCCTTGCGGTACCCGGCCCAGGTCTTGATAATTTTGTCAAGCGGCGCAAGCGCCGGGCTGCGGTCTTCGCGGGAAAACACGTGGATGTTTAAGCCGTCGATGGGACGCGGCTCGGGAGCGAGACCTGCGTCGTCGGCTTGGGAAAGAATGGTGAGGTCAATGCCTTTTGCGGCGATAGCCTGCGCCAACTCGCTGAAGAAACCGGGCATATTGCCGTTACGTCGGCGCTCTTCACAAAGCCAGCGTGAGACCATCAAGATTTTCATGGTCGTAGGTTCATTTGAGCACGGATTCGAGGAATTGTTTCATTGTGAGGCCCTGAATTTTCCAGAGAAACTGGCCCGCCCATGCCTGGGCCGCGTTGCGATCGATGCCTCGTTGCGTCAGGGCCCGCACGGCGGTGGCGAGTGCTTCGGGTGATCCGCTTGGAAAGAGGTTGACCCAGCCGTTGAGTTTCAATTTATCGAAGATGGGGATATGGCTGGCGACGATACCCTTTCCCGCTGCCGAATACTCGAGGAGTTTCAGCGGAAAGGTGTAGAGCGCGCTACGCGGTTCGAGCAGATTCGGCATAAGCCCGATGTTGGCTTTTTGCAGAAAAGGGCGGAGTGCTTCGCGGGTGACCTGGCCGTGGAAGGTGACATTGTCGGGAGCGTTCTGGCGGAGAAGTTCGAGTGATTTCCCGCTGCCACCGAGGACGGTCAGGTGAAATTCAGGCAGGAGACGCATCGCATCGACTGCGACCGGGACGCCCTTCCAGGATTGCAGGCTGCCGGTGTAAATCAACTCGCGAGCCTCGGGCAGCGTGGAGGTGTCGAGCAGCATCGACTCGTCGATGCCGTCGTGTTGCACGGTGAGAGGAATGCGAAGGGCAAAGCGTTTCCGCAGGCAATCTGCGAGATAACCCGAGATGGCGACCGTGCCTCGAGCGTGCGCGTAAATTTGGCGTTCCATTTCGAGAAGACTCCGGTACCTGGCGCTGGTCTCCGGGTAGGTGTCGGCGAAGATTTCGTGGGCCTCGAAGACGAGCGGAAGTGACGGGTGTCGCTTGCCGATATAGTCCGCCGCTTTCACGTGCATGGTATAAGCGCAGTCGGGTTTCAGGGAGGAGATAAGCCGGTCCAACTTGCGATAAAACCACACGCCACTGCGGATTTTCAACGGGCCGAGAGAAACCTGGCGCTTCAGCCAGACCATCCGCAAGCGCTCGCTCCGGCTGCCGCCAAAGAGGTCGTGAAGATGATCGGCGCTTGTGACTTTTGATGAGGGCGCGGCGGCCAGGGTGACATTGCATCCGGCGGCGGCGAGGCTTTCGGCCAGGCGATAGACGTGGTATTCGCGGGCAAAGCGACCAGTAAATTCCTCAGGGAAAATGTAGAGAAGTTTCACGCCGGACGATTATTTTTTTCAGGAAGAATGCACCGAGAATGATCTGTGTTTATGCTATCAAACCGAGAACCTGTTTCGCCACCCGTTCCGCTGAAAATTGTTCGCGCAGGCGGGCGTGACGGGCCGCATAGTCGGTCCATTCCGGTTCGCGGCGGCGGTCGTAGAGGCGGCGCAATGCGGCGGTCAGCGCGTCGATGTCTTGCGCTTGATAGGTCGCGAGATCGCGTTCGGTCAAAAAGTCATTGAGCCCCACCTGATCGGAAAGGAGCAGGGGCAGGCCGACACAGACAGCTTCCAGTGCGCTGATCGGACATGCGTCGAGGCCGATGGAGGGGACGACGTAAAGATCACCGGAGCGCATCAAGTCACGCAGGGCCACGGCGTCGAGTCGGCCGCAAAGGTTCACCCGGTCGGTGAGGTTGAGGCTGCGCACCTGCATGGCGAGTTTTTCCTGCTCAGGCCCGGATCCCGCGAGGGTCAGGCGAAAATCAACGGTAGGTTCGCTTTGCAAACGGGCGAGGGCTTCGAGCAGATGCCCGAAACCTTTCCAGCCGATCAACCGTCCGCTGGCCACCAGATGCCATGGTTCCGAGGCGATGCGGGCAGGGGCGCCGGTGGCGGGGTGGTAAACTTCGAGATCGACCGGGTTGGGGATGGATATTGGCCGGGTTCCCACATGAGCCTCAGCGAGCAGGGCCACTCTCGGGCTCACGGCAAACGCCGCATCGACCGCCGGGTAAAAGAAGCGGTCTCCCGCATAAAAATCGGTGCCGTGAAATCCCATAATTACTTTCAGGTCGGGCCGCGAACGTTTCCAAAACCAGGCGACCGGCCAGTCAAAGGGCTTGGCGAGAATGACCACGTCACAGCGATGCCGACGCCAGGCCCGGCGGGACGTCCACGCGAAGTGGAGCCGTTGCACGAGCCGTTGGAACCGGGTGCCGATATCGGGAATCGATTTTGTTTCCCAGTAAGGGGCAAGTTCAAGCGGGATGGTGGTCGTGCGATGGCCGCGTCCCGCTTTCGGCATGCCGCCGAAAAGGACGACCTCGTGTCCCAGCCGTTGCAAGGCTTCGCCCACGGTAAACGAATAAGTCTCGATGCCGCCCACCTCCGGCGTGCCGGGAAAGTCGAAGGTGGCATTAGGTAGGAACAGACCGATCTTCACAGCGCAAACTCTCCAATGGGAGGCGACAAGTCAATCCAAGAGATGGCCTGGACCTGCGGTTGGCAGTAAGCTCAGGAGTTTTTGAGGATGGGGACTAGTTTCTCCAAAACGGTTTCAGCGGAAATAGCGGCGAGGCATTGGCTCTCGGGACCTTTGGGGCAACTGCGCGACGACTCGATCAGGCAGCGGCAGTCGTTGCGCAAAACGGTCAGGCGCGAATGCCACGGTCCCCAGACTTTTTCGTCGGTGGGGCCGAACAACACGATGCCGGGCTTTCCCAGGGCGGCGGCGAGGTGCATGGGCATCGAATCGACGCCGACAAATCCGGCGGCATTTTGCAGCAGAGCGCCGAGTTGGTTGACGGACAGGGAGCCGAGTTCATGGAAATCACAGGGCGCCAGCGCGATTAATTCGCGCGTGAACTTGACTTCAAAAGCGTCGCGTCCCGACGTGGCGAGCAAGGGGAGATTCAGCATCGATTTTGCGCCTTTGATGAATTGGACTTGGTTGGCCATGGGCCAGTATTTGGAGGGCCAGCGGGCCGCGGCGTGGAGTAGCAGGTAACCTCCCGCGTTAAGTCCGCGCTGACGCATCCAATCGGCGGCCCATGCCCTTTCCGCCTCGGGCGGGTGATATTCGAGCTTCTGATGAACAGCGGCATCATCGGGTGCGCCCGCGATATAAAGGTGGTGCTGGGACGCATGAAGGTAGGTATTGGCCATCAGCCGCCAATCGTTGATGAAACCGATGCGCCCGAGATGCTCGTTATGGGGCGAGCGCAGGCCGGTCCGCTTTTTTGCGCCGGAAAGCATGGCCCAGAGCGCGGGGCGGTCGGAGCACTTGGAGAAGACGATAGTCCAGTCGAAGCCGATGCGGCGGTAACGGATGGTGCGGCGGATGTCGCGCGCGAGTTGGATGGAACCGCGCGGGAGGGCCTCGACCGATGCAAGGCCCGGCATGGCCTGCAGCAACTCCGCGCCGAGAGGCTGGAGCAGAGCGTGCACTTCGTGACCCCGATCCATCAGCCAGCGCAAGGCCGGCGTGGTGAGAATGGCGTCTCCGGGCTGGTTGAGTTGGATGGCGAGGATGCGCATGAGCTAGGCCGTGAAGTGGTGGACGAGGCTTGTCAGCAGCGGCTCTCTGAGAGTGATGTCACAGCCGATTTTGTCGGTCGTCTCCGGAGGGTGGCGATGTGCGAAAAAGATTTCGCTGCGAAGTCCGGCGAACGCGGCGATGTCCCGGCAGACGAGGTCAGGGCATTCTTCCGGCATGAGGATCGCCACAGGAGTTCCGGGCCGGGCATGGACGAGATTCACGAGGCCCGCGCCGGTTGAGGCGATGATGGCTTCGGCCCTGGCAAAAAGTGTGATTTGTTCGGCCAGCGAGAGGTCCTCCAGATAAACCGGAAGAAACCCGAGCGGCGCCAGCCGGGAGAGAAGCTCGGCTTCGTTAACGATGCGCCGGCTGCGTGTTTTGCCACGCGAAACGAGAAAACGGGTTGGCAGATTGCGTGAGATGGATTTTCCGTCGATGAGAAATGAAAAGACATCGACAAGCAGGCGGCATTTTCCCGCATTGAAAATATTCGGAGGATGGCGCTGTCCCAAAAAAGGGACAACCAGCTCGTCGGCCTGCAAAAACGGAATGGCGTTGCAGTCGAGGACACGGGCCGAGGGAATGCCAAGGAGTGCGAGGGTCTCCTTTTGAAACGGAGTTGAAGCGCCGAGATAGAATGTTCCCTGGTCGAGTCCGGCCGCGAGCGCGATGAAAAGCTTTGGGAGTAGGTCGAGCATCCAGTGATAATAATTATTGTGGCCGTCGGTGGAGAGAGAAATGACCGTGCCCTGTACGTGTCGAATTTTGGGAAAGAAGCGCTGACGTTTCACCAGCCAGCGATCCATCGACATATTCATCCCGATCGAAAGCGGATCGATCAGGCGACCGTCGGCGGTGAGATGCGCGCCGCGACTCCAGGCGATTCCACGAGGGACCGCGACCAGATGCGATTGGACGAGAGCAAGCGGCGAAAGATGGCCGGGGTCGAGGAAATCGACGACAGGCTGGAGAAAATGATCGTCGGGGGAAGGGAAGTCCGTGGGCAGAAGAGGTCGCGTGGCCTCGCCTCCGCAGACCGATGCGCTGACGCCGCAAATGGGAAAGCGCCACGAGGACGGCAAAAATTTCGCGATTTGCGCGGCCAGTATTTTGAGCGGCGGTATCCTCCCTTCCTGCGGTTGGTTCATGCGGATTGTTTGAGCCATCGTTGATGTGCGTCAAGAATTTGCTGCCTTTGGGTTTTACTTGGTCAACACGGGAACATCGGTCCTTTTACGTCGTAAAGCCGGGCGAAGGCGTTGATCCAGCAACCGCCGGATTCTTGGCTGGAGAAGTCGTTCGCCCAGGTAGGCAATTAAAAATGTCAGGAGCAAAATCGCGCCGAAACGGACAAGATCATTAAGGAGCGAGTCCGATAATTGAGGCCAATGCCGCTCGACGAAGATGATGGCGGGAGCCTGAAAAATATAGATGCCATAGGAAATCAAGCCAACCGGGCAGAGGGATGTCAGCCAACGGTTGCTCAGCTTCAGCGGCCAAAGAATAAGTCCCAATAAAGTCAGAAGATTGCCCATGCCAAAATCGTCGGCCGCAAGCCAGTGAGGATTGCCCTTGAGCGCATTCCACTCCAGCATGAACAGAGGTTGCGCCAGCGCCAGCGTCCACCAAAGCCAGGGCCGGGGTATGGCCCTGGAAGTTGCTCCAGCGAGAACAATGAAACCGAGCGGAAGAATTTCCAGGTTGACAAAGGATATCTGGGAGTGTTTTTGCCATCCATAACCAAAATAATCGAGGATTGAAAAAAACAGGTGGTACTGCACGGTCGCCAGCAGGAAAAGCCAGATTGAAATCCAAGGGAGCCGGCTGCGATCATCACCCGGGGAGGCTATTGACTTGCCGTACCAGGCCAGCCAAAGACCCGAGCACCAAAAAATCGCGCCGAAGCAATAAAACGTCAGAATTTTAGGTTGAATTTCCCGCCATAACCAACCGGTCAAACTGAGCGCGACGAATATGCCGAGCAATTTCACAAGACTTCTCGACGAGATTCGTTTTTGCCAGAAAATGAGGAAAATAGCGTAGTAAACAATCTCGCTATTGAGGCTCCATAAATTCCAGTTGGCCTTCAGCGGGGGCAGTCTGATACCCAAGTACGATTCCCAGTTCTGCAAAAAGAAAATATTGGCGATGATCGTAGACAAACCATCGATGGGAAGCACGGCCACGCTTAATAGAACTGCCAGCAGATTGAGCGGCGCCAGACGAACAAATCTTCTCCAAACGTATTCCCGCGCAGCTTCAGGAGAATACCCGGTGTCATAGGTGCGCCCAATAACGTAACCAGAGATCAGAAAAAAGATCAGTACGGCTTCAACGCCCGGGAAAAAATAGACCCGGGCAAACCCGGAGGTTGTGTGGGAAAATAAAACGACCAGGCAGGCCAACCCGCGCAGTCCTTCCAAAGCCGGATCAAACTTGCGCGGGATGGCGGCAGGGGTTGAGCCAGACATTTTAATCGTACAGCCTAAAGGCTATCCTGCTGTATTGAAATGCCGGCGTGTAACTTCGAAACTACATAGTCCTGCTGCTCCGGTTCGAGTTCCGGGAAAAGAGGCAGCGAAATCATCTGGTTCATGTGAGCGAAGGCAACCGGAAAATCTTCCGGAACGTGCTTCTTATAAGCGTATGCGCCGAGGAAGGGAACTGCCTTGGGATAGTGGACCAGGGTGTCGACTCCGGCGGCGGTGAGGCGCTCGCGCACCTGATCGCGATGCGGCACCCGGATGGCGTAGATATGATAAGAGTGACTGCTTTCGGGAGCAGTTGCCGGAGGCGTAATGCCTTGTTTGGCCAAAAGTTCATCATAGCGGGACGCATGTGCCCGACGTTGCTTAATCCATTTCGGAAGATGATTCATCTTCACGTTGAGCACCGCGCCCTGGAGGCCGTCGATGCGGCTGTTGCGGCCGGGAATGTCGTTGTCGTATTTCTGGAGTGCTCCGTGATTGCCCAGCCGGCGCAGGTAGGTGGCCAGTTCGTCGTCCTGCGTGGTGAGTGCGCCGGCATCACCGTAGGCCCCGAGGTTCTTGCCGGGATAGAAGCTGAAGCATCCGATGTCGCCCATCGTTCCGACGTGGCGACCGCGGTAGGTGGTCCCGGTGGCCTGGGCACAATCCTCCACCACTTTCAATCCGTGGGCGCGGGCCATGGCCAGGACCTCGTCCATCGGCGCGGCTTGACCGAAGATATGGACAGGCATAATCGCCTTGGTGCGCGAGGTGATTTTGCGCGCGGCGTCGGCCACATCGAGGGTGTAGTAATCGGGGTGGCTGTCGACAAAAACAGGTTCCGCGCCGAGGTGGGTGGCGGCGGTCGCGGTCGTCAGCCATGTGTGCGCGGGCACGAGAACTTCGTCGCCGGGGCCGATGCCCAGGGCTTGCAGGGCCATTTCGAGCGAGTCGCTTCCGTTGGCGCAATTGACGACATAAGCCGAGCCGGTGAACTCGGCGAAATGCTTCTCGAAGGTGCGGACATCCTCGCTGAGAATAAAGGACGCGCGTTCCATAACGCGTTCCACCGCCGGTAACATTTCGGGCTTGAGGAACTGGTATTGAACGCGCAAGTCAAGGAAAGGGACTTTCACAAAAAAAGAATTCCTGAGATTGGACGAAGCGTCAATGGCCAAGGTGCTGCGCACGGCAGCAATATTTCTTGTGCTCGTTAAGATTAATTTTGAGTTAGGTTCTTGTCCTCGGCCCCGGCATTTCCTAGGTTTCCAGCGTGGCCGAACCCAAGGTATTGCAGTCCGGAATCGTCAACGTGTCGTTTGGCGAGCGGGTCAAGATCGTGCAACCGGTGAATCTGTACGGTTGCAAGCTGGGAGACGATTGTTTCGTGGGGCCATTTGTCGAAATTCAAAACGACGTAGTCATCGGATCTCGGACGCGGGTGCAATCGCATGTTTTCATTTGCGAACTCGTGACGATTGGCGCCGATTGTTTCATTTCGCACGGGGCCATGTTCATCAATGACCGGATGAGCGAGGGCAAGCCGGCGTTTGGCCATCCCGAAACGTGGGGCAAGACTGTGCTGGGCGATTGCGTGGTGGTGGGGACGAACGCCACGATCCTGCCAGTGTCGATTTGCGCGGACGTGATGATCGGGGCGGGCTCGGTTGTCACTGCCGATATCGTGAAGCCGGGGATCTATGCAGGGAATCCAGCCCGCTGGCTGCGCGCGATGCCGGAATAGGACTTATAGGACCTATGGGCCTACTGTGAGCAGGCCTAAAACAAACGGCATTGCCAACGGCGGGCCGTTTGGAGATATTAAACCTTCCATGAGAGAGTCCCATCTGACCGACATCCGTCCTCCCTTCACCGATCCGCGCGGACAAATCCTTAACCTGCTCGATCTTCCCATCGGCAGCGTTTCGCTGATCACTTCGGTCAAGGGCGCGGTGCGGGCCAATCATTATCACAAGACGGACTGGCATTATTGCTACATGGAGAAGGGTTCGATGGATTATTACTATCGTCCGGTCGGCGCGAAGAAGCCGGCCCAATATATCCGGGTTGAGGAAGGCAAGATGGTTTATACGCCGTCGATGGAGGAGCACGCCATGGTCTTTACCTCGGATGCGGTGATGTGGTGTTTTGCCGGCAATCCCCGAACGTCGAAGGACTATGAATCAGATACAGTTCGCGTTCCCTCCATCGTGCCTGCGGTATGAGCTACCAGGCCGTGCAAGTGAAGGACACATGCCGGTTGTGTCAATCGAAGAAGTTGCAATTTCTTTTTGCGCTAGCGCCCACGCCGCCGGCAAATGAATTTCTGACCGAGCGGCCTGCGGACGGAGCGCAGGACCACTTTCCGCTCGATGTTTACCAATGCCAGGAATGCGGCCACGTCCAACTCGTCCACTGCGTCGATCCGGAACGACTTTTCCGGAATTACGTTTACGTTTCCGGAACCTCGCAGGTTTTCGTGAAGCACTTCGAGGAATACGCCGCGGAGGTCGTCCGGTATGTGCCGCTCACTGCCGGCGACCTGATCGTCGACATCGGCTCGAATGACGGGACCCTGCTCTCCTTTTTCCAGAAGGCGGGGATGAAAGTGCTCGGGATCGATCCCGCCCGCAAGATCGCGGAGGAGGCGACCAGCCGTGGTATCCCGACGTGGCCGGAGTTTTTCGACAGCAAGCTTGCGAAACGCATTCGCAAGGAATTCGGGGCCGTGAAGGTGGTGACGGCCAACAACATGTTTGCCCATGCCGACGGCCTGCCCGACATCCTCGACGGCATGGCCAGTTTGCTTGATCCGAAGGGAATCTTCGTCTTCGAGGTTTCCTACCTGCTCGACGTGATTGAGCGGAATCTTTTCGATACGATTTATCACGAGCACCTCAGCTATCACTCCGTCAAGCCGCTGGTCTCCTTCATGCAACGCCACGGGCTTGAACTGGTCCGGGTGCAGCGCGTTGAAAGTCACGGCGGTTCGATTCGTTGCTACGCGGCGCCAGCCGGCAGCCGGGCGATCGATCGTTCCGTGGCCGAGGCCATCGCGCAGGAAGAGAAAGCCGGTCTTTACGAGACGTCCACCTACACAGCCTATCTGGACCGGATCAACCTTTTGGGCGCGGAACTGCGGAGCCTGATTGGCCGTCTACGCCGGTCCGGGGCGTTGATCGCCGGTTTTGGCGCGCCGGCGAAAGCGACCACGCTGATGTACCAATTCGGCCTCGACACGAAGGATCTCGACTTCATCATCGACGACAGCCCGCTGAAACAAGGACTCTACAGCCCGGGCCGCTTTGTGCCGGTGGTCGATTCTTCCGTTCTCAACGATGCCGCGCGCCGTCCCGATTATCTCGTGATCCTGGCCTGGAATTTTGCGCAACCAATCATCAAAAAACATCAGCCTTACCAACAAGCGGGCGGTAAATTCATCGTGCCGATCCCTCAACTCCAAATTATATGAAATCCCTTGTTATTAATGAAATCGGCGTTCGCGTGGCGAAACGCCTGGGCGAATCGGCGCGTAAGTTCGAGGGCAAAACGATCCTGATCACCGGGGCGAACGGCTTTCTGGGCCAGTATTTTCTCGAAGCCTTTGTCCACCTGAACAAATCGTTTCTCAAGACACCCTGCGAGATCGTCGCGGCGGACAGCCACATCACGAACACGACGACCAACGATTCCCTCGGTGCGTTGCCCTACCGGTTTCTTCTTCATGATGTCACGAAGCCCTTTCCGGTTGAAGAAAAGCCTGATTACATCCTCCACGCGGCGGGAATCGCCAGCCCGATGTACTACCGCCGTTTTCCGCTGGAGACCATCGAGGTCGCAACCGAGGGCACGCGCAGCATGTTGGAGTTGGCCCACAAGAGCAAATCGCAGGGGCTGGTTTATTTCAGTTCATCGGAAATTTACGGCGATCCGGACGCCGCCAACGTCCCGACCGCCGAAACCTATAACGGAAACGTTTCCTCGATTGGTCCCCGCGCCTGCTACGACGAATCGAAGCGGTTGGGAGAGACCTTCTGCTCTGTCTATCACAAGCAATTCGGAGTGCGTGTGATGATCGTCCGGCCATTCAATGTTTACGGGCCGGGAATGAAGGAGGCCGACTATCGCGTGCTTCCCAACTTTGCCAACAGCATCAAGGCAGGTAAGGCGTTGAATATTTATGGGACCGGTCACCAGACCCGGACGTTTTGCTTCGTCGAAGACGCCATTCTCGGCTTCCTGCAAGTACTCCTGTCGGGCCGGAGCGGCGAGGCGTATAACATCGGCAATCCGTCCCCGGAAATTTCGATGCGCGGTCTTGTCGAGTTGATCACGAAGCTCTCGTCCAGGCCGGTGAAATGCGAATTCATTCCGTACCCGGAAAGCTATCCCGCCGGTGAGCCGATGCGCCGCTGCCCCGACATAACCAAAGCGGCCAAGGACGTTGGCTTTGCCCCCGGCGTCGATCTGGAACATGGCCTGCGCACTTTCCTCGATTGGACCCAGCACGCTTATACAGGCATGGATTTGTAAACGAGTCCCGGTAAAATATCCAGAGTGCGATGAATCACCTGGATAATCTCGTTCACGATTGGGGCTGGTGGAATCGCGCCTATACCCGACTGCTCATCCGGGCCCGGGGTTACCGCCTCGTTTCCATGCCGAGGGCGCTCCCGTCGGTGGAAACGGTTCCCGAGTTGACCCGGCATGAAAACGGGGCACTTATGCGGTTGGAGCCGCGCCAATCCCTACATAACTTGCAGCCGCCCAAGGTGGCACTGGGTGAGCACGCAGCCTATGTCGTCGATTATTACAAGCGGGAATTTGCCCCGAGGGAAGATCGGCCTTGGATCGCCTATTTTCGCAACCCGGTCCTTTATGGGCGGCAGTTTTCCATCCTCGATTCGCGGCGACAGGCTTTTGAAGAGTGCTTCACGAGGGACCGTCGTTGGCGGGAGGGGGTGCCGAAGCGTCAACAGCAGACAATGCCGAAAAAGGTCCCGGGCACCTATCTTTTGGCGGGTGCCGAATTTTATAATCACTATGCGCATCTTTTTTGCGATGTGCTGCCGCGCTTCAAGCTCTTTGAAGACGCGGGATTGGCCGGGCAGTATCCGAATATTCTCCCTCCGAAAAGCCACGCTTTCGCGGACGAAGCGAGCCGTCTGCTTGGGCTGGAGGAAAACGATTCGATCCGATGGGACGATGGCTGCTGGCAACTGGACGGACTTTATTTCGGTTCCGCTTTCAAAAGGTTTTGCTCTTGGACTCCGGAGTCGGCTGCGTGGATTCGGCAAAAATTTAACCCGGGTCTGGACCAAAAACCGCCCGGTTCCAAATTATTCTACATTTCGAGACGCAACGGAGTCCGTCCTGCGCTTAATGAAGATGAGATTCTTGCCGCCATCAAACCGTGGGGAATAACCGTGGTCGAGCCGGACCGGCTTCCCTTGAAGGAACAGATCGATCTCTTTTCGAAAGCGCACCTGATCATGGGGCCGCAGGGGGCGGGCATTCAAAATGCGCTCTGGGCGCCGCACGGCTGCCGGGTACTGGAGTTTATCAGCCCGCGCTTTTTTTCCGGCGTCTATTGGACTTTGACCGAGAGTATCGGCCATTCTTACGGCTTGGTTACTGGAGTGACGCCGGCCATTGAGGATCCAGCCAAGGTTGGTTCCACCTTCGATCCCAAGTTAATTAACCGTGCCCTGGAAGTCTTAACGCGTTAACGATAAGAGAGGAAGATATGAAAGAAAGCCTCGTTCTTGTTTACGGTGATTCGCTCTGCATGCCGAGGGTCGCCGATGGCGTCGCGGTGTCTGACACCTATCCGGAGTTGGTGGCCGACTATCAGGCTTCGCGAGGTTTCAAGACCCGGGTCTACAGCCGGGGAGAAGGAGGCCGGACGATCAATGACCACTGGGCGCGGTATAACAATGACCGGTATTTCTTTTTACCGGGCCCGGACGATCTGCTCATTATTCACGCCGGGATGGTTGATTGTGCCCCGCGCCCGTTGCCGCAAAAGTGGCGGCGGAGACTCGAACGCCAGCCCGGATTTATTCGATTGCCTATCGTTTCCTTCATTAAAAACAATCGGCCTTTTATGCTGAAGCGGGGTTTTGTATTCTATAAGGTTGAACCCTCCACGTTCAAACGGCGAATCGAGGAATGGCTCGACCATGCGACCAAGCTCTATCGGCATATTGCCGTGATTCCCATTCCCCCCATAGGTCAGGCGGCGGAGGACCTTTCACCTGGTTGGCGGGAGAATATCGTTCTTTATAATAGACTCATGGCCGATGCGGTTGCGCGTCATCCACGGGGAGTTTATTTTGTTCCCTTGCATGACGAGCTGTCACGTAGCGAGGAAAGATTCAACGACTGCGTAAGTCTCCGCGACGGCTATCACCTCCTGAAGAAGGGCCATCAACTGATCCGCGACCTAATCGTCGGCTTTCTGGAGGCGGAGCCTTCGACAAGTGCAGGATAACATCCAAGTTCCCATGCTTTATGGCTCCGGGAAGAGATCGTGTCCAATTCCGGTACTGACGAGGCTCTGGCATGCTACGGCACGACGCTGTCTGTGGAATAATGCCGTAGCTTCTGGACTTGGTTGTTTGAATATCACAGTATGGCCTGAACTGTGCTCATATCTTTTTTTCCTCAAAAATGATCTCGATCATCCCGCGAAAATTCGAGAAAGTTTCCGGCTGAATGGACGGCCAATAAGCAAAATCATCATGGAAATCCACATCCTGCTGGAAGGCGAACAACTCGGGCCTTTCTCGGAGATACAGGTACGACAGTACCTGGGGGAAGGCATAGTCTCGCCTTCCGACCTCGCCACCTATGAAGGCATGGAAGAGTGGCAATCCATCGATCATGTCCTAGCCAACCTGGCCAATTTGCCCGTGTCCGCCCCACCGACCGAGGCGATTTCGCCGGACGTCCCTCCTCCCGAGCCTCCCGCGGATGCGTCACCGCAGCCACCTTTAACCATGCATAACAACGCCCCCGAAACACTCGAGTTGGCATCTGCCCCTCCCACGGTAGAGCCTGTGCCACCCCTGACTGCCTCGCAAAAGACAAAGCGTAAGCTCAGCAAAATCGTCATCCAGCCGATCCTTCCACTGGAAGCGACGGCTCCCACCAAGAAAAGGCTCCGGACTGGAAAAACGACGCTCACCCTGGAACCGCTGCGGCCAACGACTGCGTTGCCGCCCATCGCGGAGCCCCTGCTGCTAAAGAAAAAAACGAAAACCGGCAAGACCCTCATCCGGACGGGCCAGGTATCGCTCAGAGATATCCCAGGAAAGCCCTCCGCCAATCCCAAGCCAACGCGTCCCCCCGTACCAGTTACGCCAGCGGCGCCCGCGAATGAGAATGAATTGCCGCCTCCGGTGCCGTTCGTGCGGAAGCCGATCTTGGAACACGTAACGGGGACTTCCTCCGCAAAGGCCGGGAATCGTCGAATGCCGCCCGAGATCATTTACACTGTCGCCGGATTCGCTTTTCTCATCGTTTGCCTGATTTTTTTGTTCTTTTACCTCATCTCTGCGCACAACCCAACACCTCCGGCGGCCAATCCTGAGAATGCCCCGCCGTCGAGTCATGTCGACACACAGAGCCCGGAAGCCGTCCCGAAAACCGCTGCCGACTACAGCGACAGCGGTTTCGCATTGCAGTCCAAGGGCGATCTGGACGGTGCCATCCTGGACTATAATCAGGCTATCGATCTTGACCCGAAAGATGTGAAAATCCTCTACCGGCGCGGCCTCGCCCGGCAGGAAAAAGGCGATCTCGATGGCGCCATTGCCGACTATACCCGGGTTCTCGGTCTCGATTCCAACCAAGCCGATGCATATAGCAACCGGGCTTTTGTCAAACAATCCAAAGGCGACCTGGACGGCGCCATCGCCGATTACGCGCAGGCCCTGCTTATCAACCCGAAAATTTCCGCCGCTTATTATAATGAGGGGCTCATCGAAGTACAAAAAGGCTACCTGGACGGGGCCATTGCCGACTACAACCACGCCATCGATCTCGATCCCAAGATGGCGGTTGCCTACTACAACCGAGGTGTTGCCAAGAATACCGAAGGTAATCTGGATGGTGCCATCGCCGACTTCACCCAGGCCCTGGTTCTGAATCCAAAAATCGCCCACGCTTACTGCGATCGCGGTTTTGCCCGGCAGTCCAAGGGCGATCCCGATGGCGCCCTTGTCGATTACGCCCAGGCTATTGCCCTCAATCCGAAAATGACCGCAGCTTACTACAATCGTGGCTTGATCAAATTGCAGAAGGGCGACCTGGACGGTGCCGTGGCCGATAACACCGAGGTGATCGGCCTTGACCAGAAAAATGGACAGGCCTATTTCAGGCGCGGGCTGGCCCTGTACGGCAAAGGCAACCTCGACGAAGCCCAGGCCGACCTGAGAAAATTCTGTGAGCTTGCCCCGAGAGATGGCGATGCGGACGCCGCGCGTCTCTACATCTGGCTGATTTCCACGGAAGCGAATCCCAAGGGCACAGCGGACCAGGAGCTTTCCACTTCTCTGCTAAACGACTGGAATTCACCACCGGAGGAAATGACCTCCAAAATAGCTGCCTTCCTTCTGGGCCATATCCATGAAAATGATTTGATTGCAAACGCCGCGTCGCCCGACCCGAACCGGGAGCCGGGGCAGTACTGTAAAGCCTGGTATTTTGCCGGAATGAAGCGATTGCTGACGGGAGACAAGGCCAGCGCGATGACCAATCTCCAAAAAAGCGTCGCGACGCAACAAAAGGACCTTTACGAATATACTTTTGCCAGTGCGAAATTGCAGGCGCTGGGGCAAAGCGCAGGTATTCCACTTAAACCTGCGGTAAATCCTTAGAGGCTATCTTCTCAGCTCATCTTTTTTTCCAGCAGAGTTGGCAGGACGTGTGGAATTTGCGAATGGCGTCTTCACTTAACTTATCGAACCAGGCCATTCTTTTGCTTTGATTCTTTTTTCTGACCTGGTGAAGGACGCAAGTGGACGGATTGTTTTTATCAAAAGGACAGTCCTCAGATAGAATAAGAAAAAGCTCCGCTTTCTGATGTTTTTTTTTGGTTTCAGTTATTAAGAGTTCATTTGTCATGACATTGCCTCTTTTCATCGATCGAAGATTAACTGCGTTGCCCGATGGTTTAAGACTACGGTCAGAAGAAGTTGTGCGCTCATCCCGGCTTGTCCAACATTCACCTTCTTTTGTCGTTCCATTCCACTAGGTTTCGGCGTTTGCGTATGCCGTGACCGGGCAAGATGATCAATCATTTCACTCAGATAACCGGGACTGGTTAACTCAAGCGATTTGAGAGCTACAACCAGAGCTGGATCACTTCCGCACGCGCCTCCACGTTAGCCACGTATCGCGGAAAATATGCCAGACGACGGGTAGGCCGATGCCGCCGAATTTCATCGAGTGGCGGACGACGACGGGCGCTTCGACCATGACGGCGCCGAGTTGAACCAGCCGTACGAGCAATTCGAGATCGAGCGTGAAGCCCCGGCTTTCGGTCTTTTCCAGCGCTTTCAAAAGCAGGTCGCGTCGCACCAGTTTCAGCCCGGTCTGCGTGTCGCGCACGGGCAGGCCGAATAGGAGTTTCACGAGCCAGAAATAACCAAGGCTATAGACGCGCCGTTTGAGCGGATACTCGACCGTGCTGTCCGGATGCATCTTGCTGCCGATCACGGCGTCCGCTTTTTTCACGTGCTGAATGGCGACGAAAAAAAGAATCTGTTCCGGGGGCAGATCGAGGTCCGCATCAATAAAGACGACAAATTCTCCCCGCGCCGCCTGGGCGCCGCGCCGTAACGCCTCGCCTTTGCCGGAGCGGGGAAGTTGCAGCGAAATAATTTCCCGGGGAAATTTCTCCGATAACCGAGTAATTTCCTCGCCCGAATTATCGGAGCTGCCGTCGTTGACCAAAATCATCTCGAATGGGCCGAGCATTCGCAGGACATCCATGGTTTGCTCGACGTTGGAGGTGATCTGCGCGCCTTCGTTGTAGAGCGGCATGACGATCGAGAGGCCGATGGATGGAGGCGCGTTCATGGCTGTTTGCGTCCCCAACGCACCACGCCTATAAAGAGCACCATCATCAACGAGACGAGTCCGCCGCCGAACATGTAGGCGGGCATCAGTTGTGGTTGCCGCCCCGCGAGGTAGAGCAGAAGCGCGTAGCCCACGCTGCATCCGCCCAGAACAAAGCACTCGTGGTAGCGCCGTGAGGCCAGTGAGAAAATTCCCAGCGCCTGGAGCAGGCCAAGCGGAATCATGGCCACGGCAAAGCTGGGAACAAAAAAAGAGGTCGGTTGAAAGTTGGGACCGCAAAAAAGCCAGCTGAGCGGTTGGGCGAGGCAACCCAGAAGAATCGCACCTGCCAACAGCGCGCCCAGGTAGATCCAGAAAAAGGTGAGCGAGTCCGCGTTGGTGCGGTCCAAACGTGAGCGTTGGGCAAAGAGAATCCAGAGCAACGGCTGCGTGCCCCAGAGGAGCGCGCGCCCGAGCAGGCCCGCCGTTTGGTAAGCATCAAACAGGCCCCAGTTCACCATGCCCATGTTGTTGTTGGTGGCAACGCCGAACCAGCTTTGCGCCACAATCCGGTCCGCGCTTGAAAAGAGAAAGAAAGCGAGGAGTACGCTGAAGGTCGCGCTGGTGCAAAGCAAGAAGTTGTGATCCAAATTGGACCACATGGCCCGGAACGCCTTCAGCCGCGTCGTCGTATTGGTTTCGGGGGAGCGGAGAGCCGGAGCCAGTGTGATTAATCCAGCGAGGAGAAATGCGGCCAGACCCGATTCGGCCCACGGTTCCTGCCAGGCCAACCCCGCGCCAACCAGCACGCGCGTCAGCGCCGACGCGGCCAGCAACCAGGCCCAGAGGCGCAGTCGATTGCCGCCCTGGCAGACTGTCCAGCTTACGAGGCCGCCCAGCGCGACCAGGACATTCAACAGCGTGAAAAGCTGCAGCGAAAAGCGGGGCAGATCGAGCAGCGATAAAAACAGGAACACCAGCAGCAGGGAAAGAGCGCCCCAGATCCAGGCGAACGCCTCCGTGACCACGGGCGCCGTAGCGCGAAGCAAATCGATGCGCTCGCTTTGCCCCGCGGCAGCGTGACGCGCGAGATAGGTCGTGCAGGCTTGATTCAAGGCCAGTACAGGCACGGTCATCAGGCCGATGATGGCAAGCGAGGTATTGAGCGTGCCAAATTCTCCCGGCTTCAGTTCGCGGCGAAAAACGATCTGCGCGATAAAATTGAGCAGAGCGATAAGGGTCCACATGGCCAGCGATTGACCGGTCTCCTTTTGATAAGTGAGGAGAGCGCGGCGAAAAAAGCCGGGGTCTTTCGCGACCGGCGCGGAGTCGGTATTCATGCGGGCAACTCTTCAGCGGCCTTCATCCAACGTGAAAAAAATGCAGCGCCGTCTTCCAGGTCCCGTACGAGAATGAATTCGTCTTTCGTATGGGCTTGGGTGATGGAACCGGGTCCGATGCAAATGGCGGGACACTGCGGACCGCTCAGGATGGAGGCGTCGGAAAACCAGGGTGCGGTGGCGAATCCGCGGGCCTGTTCGCCCAGACGGCGCACCCAGGGCAACGATTCGTCGGTGTCCAACGGCGGTGAATAGCGCTGCAAGCGTACTGCGACGTTGGGCGCTACTGCGCGCAAATCCGATTCGAGTTGCTGCCTGAATTCTTCCGTATCGACGCCAGGTACAATGCGACAATCGATTTCGGCGTGGCATCGGTCGGGCACGATATTGATTTTGCTGCCGCCGGAAATGGTGCCCACGTTCAGCGTCGGGCTGCCCAGTTTCGCGTGGGCTTGCCGGGACAAACCGGGAATGATTTTTTCCTCGATGATTTCGAGTACGCGCCGCATCGCGTAAATGGCGTTGCGTCCCTTTTCGGGCATCGAGCCGTGGCAGGCCACGCCGGTCGTAGCGATTTCGAGCCAGAGCGCTCCTTTGTGCGCCGTGACCACGCCGAGTTGGGTTGGTTCCAGGACGAGGGTCAGGTCGCTTGAAAAACCTTTCCTGGCCAGTGCGTGCGCGCCGTCGTTGCCCGCCTCCTCGCCCATCAGCGCGAGAAAGGTCCAGTGGATGTGCGATCTCGCGCGAGCGGGGCTTTGCGCCCATTCATGCACGGCCCAGAGCGCGGCAGCCATCGGGCCCTTCGTATCACTTGCACCGCGCCCGAAAAGTTTGCCGTCGCGAATCACCGGATCGAAGGGTGCGATGGTCATGCCCGAGACGCTGACCGTGTCGAGATGCGGAGCGAAGGCCAGATGCGCGGTGGGCTTATCCGGTTTGAATGATGCAATGACATTGGGCCGGCCGGGCTCGACCGGATCGAGGGTCACTTCCGCCCCGAGCGCACGGAGAAAGTCGGCCACGTACTCGCCCAGGGCCTGTTCACCCGTGTGTTCCGTGCCGGGATTACCCTGCGGATTCACGCTCGGAATCGCCACCAGGTCCTGGAGGAGTTCGACGACGTTCTTCGGGGCGACCATCTCCACAGCCTAGGGCGTGCCTGCAAAAGAGGGCAAGCTCCTGCGGAGGGCGGTAGTGTATCAGTTTGATCGGGGCAGCATTAATTAGATGGTCGTCGGGCCATCCCAGATAACCATGAGTAAAAAAAGGATGAGAAAAATTACAGACAGTAAGGCCAGTTTTGGCTCTGCCTTCCGGTAAATAGCGCACCATGCCCACAACCCGAGGTAAGCGAGCGGTACCGTTAGAAGAACGTAAGCTTCGATAGCAGGCGGGGGCTGCCAATTCTTTTTTATTAAGAAGTAATCGCTAAAAAATGATCCGAAGAGGATAATCCAAAGCCCAAAGAATGATCCGCGCCGAAAAGCCACCATGTCCCTACGGTAACATCGCAACTACCTCTTCCAAGCTCCAAACAGGGTCAGTTATTTTCCTCGTTCCCAAGTTGTACTTGGGAACGCACTTGCTGAGGCAATTTCATTGCCGATCTTGGTGTTATTAAGCCAGGCTACCATGCGCGAAATGAAATTTCGCGGGGACAAGAAACGTTCCCAAGTACAACTTGGGAACGAGGGGAAGTCAGGGTCGGGACGGAGTCCGACCCTCCAGGACTAGATGACGCCGGCTTTTTTGAGGGTCTTGAAAGCGCCGTTCTTGGTCATGGTCTTGAGCGCGCGCGCGGTCAGCTTGACCGTGATGTAGCGCTTCAATTCGGGGACGAAGATGCGCTTTTCCTTGAGGTTCGGCTGGAAAACGCGGGGCGTGTTGGCCGTGACGTGGGTGCCGATACCGCCTTTTTTCTTGGCTTTACCGCTGCGAAGGATGCTGGTGCCGAGGACGGGCTTGGCGCCGGTGATTTGACAAAGTCGGGACATGGGAGGCTTTCAGTTAGTCGGTTAGGACGGTTATTTGACGAGCAGGACGTTGCGGGCGCGCTTGATTTCCGTCGTCAACTTGCGATGCATCTTGGCGGTCATGCCGGTGATGCGGCGCGGAAGGATGCGGCCTTTTTCCGTCAGGAATTTTTTGAGCAGCTCGACGTTTTTGAAGTCGACGGCTTCGAGGTTGATGTCGATGCGGCGCTTCGGCAGGGAGCGGAGCGTACGGCGGCGAGGCCGCATTGGTTTGGCAGCGGGAGGCATAGCTTAGTCTTTCTCTTTTTTCTTGTCGTCATCTTCCGAAGACTCTTCTTCCTCATCGGCGAAGGCTTCGGCGGAATCCATGAACTGCGGGGCGGTGTCCCAGCGGCGGCGGCCCCTATTTTCTTTTTCGAGCTGCTGCTGGCATTCCACAGTAAAGCGCGCAAAGGGGATGGCTTCAAGCCTGGTGTGCGGAATAAACTTATTGGACATCTCGCAGACGCCATAGGTGCCCACTTCAATGCGCTTGAGGGCCTCCTCGATTTCGTAAAGGGCGTCCTGCTCCTGCGAAAGGAGGCTGAGGGCAAAATCCTTCTCGTAAGCATCGCTGCCCGCGTCCGCCTGGTGCTGGCCGACGGCGGAAGCTTCGTTATTTTCGGCGCGGGAGCGAAGGCTGTCCTGCGCGACGCTCTGCATTTGATCAAGAAAATGATCGCGCAGGTCGAGCAGACGCCTTTTCTGGCGATCGAAGAAAGCCCGGGTTTTGGCGTCCCGGGGCAAGCGGACCTGCGGACGCTGAGGCTCCTGTTCTTCGTGTACGCCATTGGAAATAGTCTTGGTCTTGGCCGTCTTCGCGGAAGCCGTCGGTGAAGCCTTGTGATTGGTTTCAACCTTTTTGCCGGCGCGGACGATTTTGGGTTTGATCGCCGCTTTCGTTTTGGGAGAAACAGGTTTGGCGGCCTTCCTGGACTTGCCGCTGGATTTGGATTTCTGAGGCATGGGAACCGTAAGGAATAGGGAAGAGTGGCGAAAAATCCAATCAAATTTTTGGAAACTTTACCGTGGAGCTTCGGGGACGTTTTTTGCCGTCGAGCTTTCTTAAGTCTGGCATTATGCGCGCAGGCTTCTATATTCTCGATAGCGTGTTTAATCTACCACCGTCCGCGCTCGTGCAGGATCTAGTCAGTCGCGCAGGAGGACGAGCCGAAGTTCTCGTCCACTTTTCCGCGACTAAAGGTTATGAAGTGTTCGATTGGAATCGTTCCGCTGTCGATCTGTTTGAGCTGAATGCGTCCGGCCCCGGCCCCACCCCGTTGATTTGGGCCGAGTTGCCCGCTCCCCTGGCCGAATATCTTTCCCAGGCTTTGCAGGTGGTCAGTGGAGCGCCCGAGGAATCCATGCCCGGGTTCAAGGATCCTGCCAGGCCGGAGCGGAATTTTTTTGCCAAGGTCTTTTACGAAGGCGATCCCGCCACGGAGGAGACGGAGGAGGGCCACTGGTATTTATTCTGTTTCCAGGATTCGATCAATTGGCTCGATAGCTCGCAAGGTGCGGTCGATCAGAAAAAGCTGGAAACGATCGGCGAACTCGCCAGCGGCGTGGCGCACGACTTCAATAATCTCATTATGGGCATTCAATCCAATGCCGAAGCCATGCTGGCGCAGCCCAGTCTGGTCCCGCAAGTCCGGGACAGTCTGGTCAACATCATACGGGCCTGTTCCACGGGGGCCTCGCTGACGCGCAGTCTCCTGGGTTATGCCAAGAGGCAACCGTTGACGATGGCCACTTTCAATCTGGTCGACCTGGTCAACGATGTCGCGCGGATCGGCGGTGTCGCCTCCGGAAAATATCGCATTGCCGTGGGGAAGGATTTCCAGGACCCGAAAGCCACAATCCGGGTGGTCGGCTCCTATTCGAGCCTGAGTCATTGCCTGCTCAACCTCATCAAGAACGCCCGCGAGGCCATGCCCGATGGCGGCACGGTCCATCTGCTTTGGGAAGGCACGGAGACGAGGGCGGCGGTGACAGTGCGCGATCATGGGGCCGGCATTCCCGAGCAGGACATGGCGCACATTTTCGAGCCCTTCTTTTCCACCAAAAAGCAGGGAACGGGACTCGGTCTGGCCATGGTGAGGGGCATTCTTACCCAGCATTCGGGCACAGTCGAAATCCGCTCCACGGTGGGCATGGGCACATCGGTCTCGCTGGTCTGGCCGCGGGGCGACGTCGAGGCCACCCCTGCCGAGTCAAAGGAGAAGGATAATCCCGATACGCGCCGTTCCACCCATCGCATTTTCCGGCGAACCCAGCGCATCATCCTGCAGGCCAAGCGAATGCCCGCCGACTCCCATTTCCTCGTTTATGTCATCGACGACGACGACCTGGTGCGGGACGGTCTTTGCAGTTTGCTTGAGCACCTGGGCC
>Ga0182030_10003720_pt1 | contig 32612 bp, 30 predicted proteins | sample 812S3MmetaG_FD_121299 | JGI IMG/M metagenome (GOLD analysis project Ga0182030, IMG submission 121299) | Permafrost microbial communities from Stordalen Mire, Sweden - 812S3M metaG (Illumina Assembly) | ecosystem: Environmental > Terrestrial > Soil > Wetlands > Permafrost | place: Sweden... | reverse complement strand
TGCCCACTCGGATGATAATCACAGCCTATAATCCACATGACTGGCTCCTTTCGTCCCGAGCGCTTGGTCTTTAGACAACCTAAGTATCGGGCTTGAGGAGCCGTCGTGGTTATGAAATCAAGCAAGCTTGAAGGAGCGCAGCGACCGAAAGCGCGTCGAAGGACCCCTACTTTCTTAACACCTGCCGCCTCGACTAAGATAATTCTCCCCGAACGCGAACCCTCGGCGCATACCTCAGCTAGTGTGGTGCCAAACAGATCGACATCTATGTGTCGCCGGTTTCCTCTGTGATCCTCTGTGGCAAGGCCTTTGAACGGATAGCCGGGCGCTGCTGTTGATGCACGAATGCTGTTATTGAGTGAGCAACGGTTCGCTTCGGTGGCGGCAACAACAGACGCAGGCTCTGGTAATGTTTGCTCCGCGACAGGACACTAGGAGCAAGAGGGAATCAACGGCAAATATAGGGGAGAAAACAGTCGAACACGGGAAATAACCTCCTCCCCCGTGATCCATTCAATAGAATGTCATGGAACTGCCCAAACACCTAGAGAATTCTCTGGCCTTTTTGTCTACTTTAGTACCCCTACCAAACGTCTACTTTAGTACCCCCGCAAATGTCTACTTTAGTACCCCTACTAAAGTAGACGTTTGCGGCGACAAAGACTGCCCTCGCCCCAGAGCTCGTCGAAGGGTTCGCGCCCCGCTCTTGGGGCGCGAACCGGGCAAAACATCGCAGGCTGTCACCCACTACGCTAGAAGCCGGCTGTCGCCGTGACCGCATGCCCGGCCGGCAGCGCTACCCGCACGCCGTGCTGCAAATTCACCTGCGTGGTTGTAGTCCAGTCAACTTCATCGGTGCTAACAACACCGCTGCCGCCGCTGGCCAGTTCATAACTGATGCGTCCATCCTGATACGTGTAGTTACTGACCGCCAGAACCAGACCGGTTTTGAGCACGAATACAGAGCTTCCGCCCGCCGCCTTGGCGCCCGCTGCGCCGCTACCAGCAAGGCTTACAGGCGGTGCCTTTGTGGTGTAAGTGGCATAGCGAACGGCCGGTTCTTCCGCCATCGGCTCACTCGGCATAGGAGTAATCTGCCGTGAAGCCAACCGCGGCCCAGCATCATTGTTATTGAGCGAGCCCTTGTTCAACGAGCCATAGTAAGCATCGTTCTCATACTGCGCATCTCTCGGCGGACGATCGCCAAAGAAATGCCAATCCGGACCAAACGTTTGCGCCACCTGCGGCAGCTGCACATCGTCCATCAACCGCAGCGTGAGCACAGCTTCGCCCTTCAACGTGGGACGCGGGCCACGCGCCGGCAGCATGATGATCTTCCACGGCCAAAGCGGCGGAATCATCCACTCAACCAGGTCGCGCTTGGCATGACCTTTGCCATCGATATCGCCATACTTATCGACCTTGTAACCGCGTGTCGCAACCACCTTGGCGTCAAGCGGCATATCTCCTTGCGGCATCCCGATGCGGTCGAAAACGATTTTCATGTATCCCTTGCCCCAGAAGTGGCCGGGATCCTTCGACGACTCGAGATGGCCAACCAGATAGCTTTCGCGCGGAAACGCCTGGTGTCCGAACTCAGTGAGCGAACGCAGATGGCAGAGCACGGGATCGCCGACTGCGACCGTGGCCGACGAGAAGTTAGGTTCGTTCAGCGTGCATTGCAGAAGAGTTCCAGCGGGCAGGACCATTTCCCGCGCACTGGCACAAAGAGTCAAAAGGGAAAGCAAACACAGAAGAGACACTACGCGCAGAGTAACAGCTGAGCTGGACTTCATCGAATCACCTCGGTCTCACGCCCCAAAAATTCGTGGTACCGTGCCAAAGCAACCAGCGTTGAGCCAGCCCCGATTGAGACGAGTAAAACATAAGTCCGGTCTGCGGTCAATTGCGAGATCGAGATCAAAATGTGTCTTTTTGGCCACATTTGAATTGGCGCCAAACGGTTTCTCGATAAGGACAATTCAGGAGTTATCGTTGCTTAACCTAAGCATGCTTGGGTTATAATGCTGTCGTGGTTTCCGTCAGATTGGGCGGTATTCGATTCGTTGTTTATTCGAAACGATCATCCGCCGCGTCATGTTCACGGCTCTGCGGGGGAGACAGAGGTGATCGTCGATCTGCGGGTCGATGGGACTGTTGGATTGGCGGACCGCGATGACGCGATCCGGCCGGCGAATGCGAAGCGGTCGGATGTTCGCAAGATACTCGAAGCTGCGGCGGACAATTTTGAAAGACTCGCCGAGATGTGGGAGGCCATTTATGGGAGAGCATAAGACGGTGCGGTACAAGGTCGGATTTACCGATGCCGATTTCAAACGTGCGATTGAGCGAGCCACGAAGCTTCGGCGGGAACTACTTGCCAGAGAAGTGGCATACAAGGCGGGTCCGGGACTGGACTTATTTGTGGTGAAGTTGACTGACGGGAGCCGACGCGCGATTCCTCGGGAGGACTTGCAGGGATTGCAGTCGGGCACGCCCGAACAGTTGTCGCGGATCGAGATTGTTGGGGGCGGAACTGGCCTTCATTGGCCCGATCTCGATGCGGACATCTATGTTCCAGCGTTGCTGCGTGGAATTTATGGCAACAGACTTTGGATGGCGAAAATCGGCCAACGCGGAGGCTCGGTAAGAAGTGTTGCGAAGAAGCGGGCGGCGCGGGCGAATGGGCTGAAGGGCGGGCGTCCGCGGCGGAAAGAAGTTGCGGCGGGGGATTAGGAGGTTGAGGTCGACGAATTCCGGCCTCGGACGCGCACCATTATCCAACTAATGCGTTCACATAGTTCGTACGTTGGGACCAAATGGCTGGGACAACTCCATATGCATGTAGAGCCTCAATCACATCCCCCCCAACAGTATTTTCTTGATCGTTCAAAAATGCGTAAGCCTCTGCCGCTGATTCTCCAGCGCGGGCAGATCGAGTATCGCTGAGCGTCCAAAGATAGCCAAAGATGTTGTCTTTCTTCGGGGCGGCGATTGCTTGCAAGATCCGTTCGGGACGGCTCCGAGACTTGGGAACGAGGAAATCGATGCCATGATCGTACCCGCTCTTTCCCGCTAGCTTGACTCTGGGTGTGTAGCGAACGTCGTTGCTATCTAGGAAGTTGCGAACATCTTCGAAAAAGAAACTTGCCACCCGAGGCTGTGCCATGACAAACATGTCATTGACCGCCAGCATTGCTTGGACAAGAGAATGAAGTCGCTGTCCTAGATTTGCTGCCGACGCCTCGACTAATAGTTGATTATTCTCCGTTCGCACGCCCAGACCCTTGAGCACACCGTCAAGAACCGCTTTCCGCTTGGGTGTGTCCAATTCAAGGCCGCTTGTTCGCAGATCAGAAAGAACATATCCGTCGTCAGATAAGATTATGGTTCCGTTATTTCGCGTGGCGTATACCTGAAGATGATCGTTGTGGCGGTCAAGAAAAGGTGTAGTCAGTTCGCAAGCTCCACCCACTTCTTCGACAGAGAGCCCCTGACGAAGCCAGCCGATATATCCATCGATCAATTTCTGGCATTCGGCGCGGTTCATACAATTACTCCTTGGACTGGCGGAGGAGATTCGATCTTGCAGTAAGCGCAGAACTCTTGGAAAGTCGCGCCCGCATCACTCAGCAGGGTAAACGTGCTCGAATTTATAGGATAGGCCCATCTGTCGTCATAGCCCTCTTTAAACAAGTGTAAGTGCGTGCCAGAGAGTCTTTCTCCATCTGGATTAGTGTGAGACGCCCCATCCACGTCAAGGCGGACCAGCACAATGGCGGTTCTCACTCGATTCTGCAATTTTAGCTTGGTGAGCCGAAGCGTCCCTCTCCAAATGTCGAGCAGAAAGGTCTCTCTGTCATCCACGCTGGCAAGTTCATATGTCTCGTCTACGCCAGGAGGAATTGTGATCGATGCTGGAGCGCGTACAAAATGCTTCACCATTTGGATGAACTGTTCGGCTTCTGCTTGTGTCAGCATTTCGCGTGATCCCAACTGGGTGAGAATAACATCATGAGTCATGACAGCCTAGGCTCTGATTGTGTTCCCCCACTTCGGTCCAAAATATATCGACAAAGAGCAAAATCTGAGAATCAGGCCAAAGCAAAAGCCGCCAGCTTTCGCTGGCGGCCTTTTCTGAGAACTGAGAACCGGGAGCTGAGAACTAACTCTCGTACAGCAGCACGCCCTCGGTCGTCTTCTCGGCGTCTACTGGACGGTAGTACAGCTTGTTATCCTCCAGGAAGACCTCGATGAACGCTGGCCTCGTCGTGATCGTGCCCTGGATCAGCGCTTCCGACAGCGGGTCTTCGATGTACTTCTGTAGTGCGCGGCGGAGCGGTCTGGCTCCGTAGCTGCGGTCGGTTAGTGTCTGGTTCAGTATCCATTTCTTCGCTTCGTCGGCCACGCTCACCGTGATCGAGCGCTGCGCCAAATTCTGGTTCAGTTGGGCGACCATCAGTTCGAGAATCTGGATCAGATCCTGCTCGCCCAGCGCCGTGAACAGAATGACTTCGTCCAGGCGGTTGAGGAACTCAGGATTGAACGTGCGCTTCACTTCACCCTTCACCAGATCTTCAACCTTCTCGGAGACCATCTCGTCTTTCGACGACTGGAAGCCAAGGCCTTCGCGCTTCATCAAGTGACGCGCGCCGATGTTCGAGGTCATGATCAGGATCACGTTCTTGAAATCGACCGTGTTGCCGAGGCCGTCGGTTAACTGGCCGTCTTCAAACACCTGCAACAGGATGTTGAATACATCCGGGTGCGCCTTTTCGATTTCGTCGAGCAGCACGACTGAGTAAGGAGCGCGCTTAACGCGCTCGGTGAGTTGTCCGCCTTCTTCGTAGCCAACGTATCCCGGAGGCGAGCCAATCAGCTTCGAGACCGAGTGCTTCTCCATGAATTCCGACATATCGAAGCGGACGAGCGCTTTTTCGCTGCCGAACATGAATTGCGCGAGCGTGCGCGCTACTTCGGTTTTGCCGACGCCCGTCGGTCCGAGAAACAGGAATGAGCCGATGGGGCGGTTCGGGCTCTTCAACCCGGCGCGGCTGCGGCGGATGGCGCGAGCCAGCGCGCTGATCGCTTTATCCTGTGAGATGATGCGCTTGTGCAGTTCTTCTTCGATCCGCAGCAGCTTCTGCGTTTCTTCTTCCTTGATCGACATGATCGGAACGCCGGTCCAGCGCGATACCACATTCTCGATGTCCTCCCGACCGACTACGCCGGTGGAGGATTCATCGAGGTGGTATTTCTCGCGAAGGGCGCGCAGGTTCTCGCGCTCCTTGCGTTCTTCGTCCGAGTAGAAGCGCGCCTTCTCGAACTCGTGGTTCGCGATGGCGTTCTCCATGCGGTGGACGATGAACTTAATCCGCTTCTGGACTTCGGTTAATTCTTCCGGCAGCGAGGTCTGGCGCAGCTTGACGCGCGCGCCCGCCTCGTCGATCAGATCGATCGCCTTATCCGGCAGGAAACGATCCGGAATATAGCGATTTGAATGCGAGACTGAGAAGTTGATGGCGTCGTCGGTGTAAGTGACGGCGTGGAACTTCTCATAGCGCTCTTTAATCCCGAACAGAATCTTGGTCGCGTCCACCTCATTCGGTGGCGGAACTTTGACGGCCTGAAAGCGGCGTTCGAGCGAGCGATCTTTTTCGATCGACTTGCGATATTCAGCGGGCGTGGTTGCGCCGATGCACTGAATTTCGCCGCGCGAGAGAGCCGGCTTCAGAATGTTGGCGGCATCAAGCGAGCCTTCAGCCGATCCTGCGCCAACCAATGTGTGCAGCTCATCAATAAAGATGATGGAATTCTGCGACTCCATCAGTTCCTTCATGATGGTCTTCAGGCGCTCTTCAAACTGTCCACGATATTTTGTGCCCGCGACAATCAACGAAAGATCCAGCGCCAAGATGCGCTTGTCGGCGAGGAACGAAGGAACTTCGCCGTCGGCGATGCGCTGCGCCAGTCCTTCGACAATGGCAGTTTTGCCAACGCCGGGCTCGCCAATCAGCACAGGATTGTTCTTGGTGCGGCGGCAAAGAATCTGCACGACACGCTCTACTTCACCGTCACGGCCCACCAGCGGATCAAGCTGGCTATCCATGGCGGCCTGGGTAAGATCGCGGGAAAACTCGCTCAACAACGAGGATTCGCGCTGACCGCTGCCGCCGCGCTGCGGCGCAGCCTTTTCCTGGCTGGTTCGGGCGAGTTCCTCGCGGATGGTCGAAAGGCGCAATCCGCGCTCGTGCAGGATCTCAGCGGCAAAGCACTTTTCTTCGCGCAGCAGGCCCAACAGCAGGTGTTCGGTCCCAATATGCTTATGAGAAAGACGCTCAGCCTCTTCGGCAGCGTATGCCAGCACTCGCTTGCACTCGTTGCTCAGAGGCAAGTCGACGGATGTGGAAACCTTCTCCCGGATGGTCGTGTGCCCTTCGATCTGCTTGCGGATGGACTCGACCGATGCGTGGGAGCGCAGGAAACGGTTGGTCAGGGCTTTATCTTCGCGGAGCAGTCCGAGCAGCAAGTGTTCGGTCTCAATATAAGGAGAGCCGAACTGGCTCGCCTCATACCGCGCGAAAAAGATGACGCGTCTGGCCTTCTCCGTGTAGCGTTCAAACATAAACTCGTTCCCCCAAAGGTGCCTGGGAAAAAACTCCCCAAACGCCTGACCCGTACCTCAATTATTCTCCTATCGCCAAATGAAGCGGACGATAGCCGCCTGTCGATAACCCGATTATTTCACGCCCCGGGCTTTTGCTACCCCAACTTCGCCTATCCTCACGCCGGGAGCGAATCCGGCGCCACCTCTTCCATTTTGCCCTTATCCAGCCGCAAGACTCTATGGCACCGTCGTGCGAAAGCCAGGTTATGAGTGGCGATCAGAGAGGTGAGCTGATGCTCACGATGCAACCTTGCTAGCAGGTCAAACACCACTTCCGCTGTCCCGCCGTCCAGATCGCCGGTGGGTTCATCGGCCAGCAGTAACTGGGGCTGCGTTATCAATGCCCTAGCCAGCGCCAACCGCTGCTGCTCGCCGCCGGAAAGCTCGCCTGAACGATGCTGACTGCGCGCTTCCAGGCCTACCTGGCGCAGCCAAACTGAGGCTTTTTCCTGCGCTAAAAAAAGAGCTTCCCCCCGAGCCAGCAAGGGCATGGCTACGTTTTCGAGCGCGGTGAATTCGGGCAGCAAGTAGTGAAATTGCCAGACGTAGCCGATTTCGCGGTTACGAAATTCGGCAGCGTCATCCTCTGAAAGTGCGTCCACCTGGGATTTTGCGCAGTATACGGTACCCGCAGAGGGACGATCAAGAGCTCCCAGGATATGAAGCAAGGTACTCTTGCCTGCACCCGATTGCCCAACGATCGCCAGCATCGTTCCTTTGTCCACCTGAAACGATAGGTTTTCAAAGAGCGCCAATTTGGCTTCGCCTGAGCGAAACACTTTACTTAAACCTTCGACCCTTAAAAGAGGATCGCTAGTAATTGGATGCAAACCGGGACTCCTTCGGATCAAGAAGCAATGAGCATGCCGTCCAAAGGGTAGACACACGCTCCTGCCCCATTAAATCACGAGGAGGAATCTCCGGTATCGCGTCCTCCCGGAAACCAAGGTCGCTATGAAACCGACTGTACACCCCTGAAAAGTAGTTGCAATGTGACCGTAGTCACAGCGGGACGCAATCGCCGACACCATCGCACCTACCGCCGCATTTGGAGAGTAGAGACGCGGCTTGCCGCGTCTCCCGCGATAGAGACAGAGCGCGACGGAGACAGCCCCGTCTCTACTAGATCTTGTTTCATAAATCGGCTTTGGGAAGGGCACGGCTTCAGCCGTGCCGTAAGCGCCCGCCAAAATGGCGGGGCTTCAGCCCCCGAGGGACTGCACTCGGCGCGAAATATATTTATGAAACAGTCTCTAGACGTGCTCGATGGCCGGGGTCCAATTGCGTCGCTCAAGAATTGTTGGCGGCTCGTAAGTCACCCCCGCAGCCAGACGCCGATCTTCTCGCCGCGTCGTCCATAACAGCACAGGTCCAGCCAACGCCGCCGCCATCCGCGACACTGTGCCAAATTCCTTGCCGATCTCGCGGCGCAACTCGTGAATCTGCCGGCTGACGTCTTCGTTCACCTTGCGGAAATACCGCTCGGCCGCCCACAGTGCCGCGCTGTAGGCTGTGCGCAGCTTGGTATTCTCGCGCTCGAAGCGCTCACGCACACGCAGATCGGGATAATTTTTGTAACGCCGCCAGCCCTGCAACATGGTTTCGCACATGCGATAAAGGCTCGGCCCATTGCGCTCAAAGTCACGCCAGAAGGCCCAGTCCAGAAAGCGCTTCGAATCGTCGCGCGAAATCGCAGCGTGCTTGAAATTGAATTTGTCCTGCCCGTGAATGTCGGCGAGGTCGATGCCATCCAACATGCGGCCCTGCTCCGACATCTCCTTAAATAAAGGAGTGCCCGGGACCGGCGTGTAGAGCATGAACTGGTGAAAGTCCGTGTTGTGCTCGACCGCGTATTCGATTTCTTCGCGTATGTTTTCGGGCGTGTGGTGTTCAAGGCCGATGATGGTCGAGCCTTGCACGCGAATGCCGTGCTGGCGCAGCATGTGCGTGAGTTCGTGCGAATCCGTGCCCTTGAGCTTGTCGTACTTCGAGCGCGGGGATTCCAGTCCCATCCAGATCCAGGAGACGCCGAGCTCCACCAGCTCTTCCGGCGTGTATTGGCGGATCGCATTCGCCGACGCGAACACTGCCATGCCCCATGCCTTTTTGCCTTCCTTCATGCGCTCTAGCAGGCGCATGGCGCGCTTTTTGTGGAGCAGGAAATTTTCGTCCATGACGAAGAACGTCTGCACGCCGAGAGACGATTCGGCATGGCAGAACACGTCGTAGAGCTGGTCGCCGGTTTCGTAGAAATTCACGAACTTGCCTTTGCCGCCAAAGAACGCCGAGGTGGTGCAGAAGTTGCAGCCCATGGGGCAGCCCACTGATGGAATAATCGTCGCCGCCGTCTGGCCTTTTTTCTCCGGCATGCGCAGTCCCATGATGCGCGTCTGAAGCCCGGAAACGATCTCGGGATGGCGGATGGGCGCGTTGGGATCTTCGCCCAGGTACTGCCTCATCCAGGAGATTCCTTCGCCGCGCACAATGTGGTCGGCATCGACCATGTGCTCAAGGCCCGGAGTCGCGGCCACGTGCCCGCCGATAACGATTTTCGACTTCGGAGAAAGCTCGCGCACCATGCGGCACATCTCGCGCACCTTGCCGATGTTGACGATGATCGACGAGATGCCGACGACGTCATATTCATTGGCCTTTAGTTCGCGGGCAAAATCCTCGCGGGTGGGGAAATCGAGCACCGTGCACGGCGCAGAGATATTCTGCTGAATCATCATGATTCCCCACGACCGGTGAAACATGCGCAGCGAAAACCCGCCCTGCGCCCGCGTCACCTGATTGTGGTACAGCTCCATGGGATTGATGGCCCGGGACCCAAATTCATCGTCCTGCGCATAAGGCCCAAATACCGAACTCAACAACACACGTGCCGAACTGCCCTTAGGATGAACTTCCATTGCAGACACACTCATTGCTGCACTCATTGCAAACACACTCCTTAATGATTGCGATAAATCTGTGGTCGATGATTCGAGGCTAGCGGAGCGGGCAAGCAAATTTCAGTGAGGTAAGGCAGGTAATACAAAAGTTTTACACGTTCACGATGCCCTTTTGGCCAGTCCAACGGACCGCCGTCTATGCATAATGGGCTGCCAGATTACCGCCGGGGAAGCTCCGCGCGGCCTCGGGAAACTGTGGGACGTTCTGCGCTGTGTCGTAAAAGCTTACGCCCCCATTCGACATAGCGAGAAAATCAGGATCGTTGGCGACAGCCTGGGATTGCAGCCATCCTTTCTGATTCGCCTCGTAGCAAAGTAGCCAATGTTCTCCCTTTAGCACGTCACTTTGGTTTACTGCTCCTGCCCACAGATTTTTGTCCAAGGCTCCAGCTGGAATGAGGCCTCGTGCGTCGGCGTCGAGGGCCAGAAGGGCGACGAAGTCATCCTCCATGTTGCCGAGCAATTCGACCGTCTTCGTGTGCAGTGGAACCGACCACGCGAGTGCCCCCCACAGAGCCCAGGCAACCTCGCTGCCTTCCTTTCGTGGGGCGTGACGCTCAATGATGCCCCCCAGCGTCTCCTCAAGCGGTGACTTCGAGACGGAATGTCCACCAGCATCTGCAGTCTTGTAGAGAGTACCGAGAGCGACCGCAAGCGCGGAAGCGTCGGCACCGGCCGCGCCGAGGACACAATTTTGGAATGCTCGCCAGCCGCTTGAATGCACCTTCTCGCCTTGTACCCGGGAGATCGCATACCGCAAGACAGAATGTTCGCGCTGATCCTTTGCGACCTCGAACGCTCGACCGAAGAACGCGACGATGTCGTTTCGTTGTCCCACTGGATTCTTTGCCTCCCGCAGCCGGAAGGCTCCGAGCTCCGTCCCCCATGAATCCGCCAACGAAATGGGCAGTTCTTCAATCTTCGTTTTCCTTGGGTTCAGGGCGAGGGCGTAGTCCGCCAGGATGCTCTCTAACTCGGTAAGTACTTTCTCCGCATCGCTGAGATTGCCGAAGGAAAGTTCATAATCGTCGAGGTACCGGAAACCCCGGACGAGACCGGGACACCGAGCCAGTAAGTCCTGGTCCGTCGCTGCCAGTAGAATCTCAGCAGCCACTAATGAAGGGTCGGGTCCTATGGGGATTCCATGTGTCTGCCCCTCGTTGAGGTACTGGAAGGCCTTATCGATCTCAGTGCCCCACAGTTGGTTCCCGGCGTGAGTATGCAACGCCGCCTTGCAAGCGGCCTTCGTATGGAGGGCCCAAGGAATGGAGTGAGTGTAAATTGACGGATAGAACTGATTGATATCCGTTCGCAATAAGTAGCGGCTCCCGCGCCGCCGCAGCGCCCGCATTCGCGGGAGTTCGCCGTACTTGTAACGTGGTACTACGGCCCGTCCGCCGCTCTTCATTACGTGCGGCCGACTTGCGGAGAGCCGGGCTTTCTAGGTGTGCTGATAGATCTCCTTCCAATTTGCTGATAGCACCCTTGCGAGTTCGAAATACGAGATTGGGTTCGGAATGCCGAGAGGTCTTCTAAGTCCACCCGGCCGCGCTAGATTGTGTGTCGCGCAGCGCCTCCAAACCTTTTTATTCCAACCCCCACCGACTCCAGCCGCGTAAGCCCCATAGGATTTCGTATGGAAGGGTGGTGGAATTTCTCTGGGGAAATATCCTTTTTCAAGAAGGGATTCTAAGGTAACTATCATTGCGGCTCCCAATAACGACAAACGATTCTAAACCCTGCATAGCGCCTCACCATTGAGCGTCGTTTCCCTCCATGAGCCTCCGTATCCTCCGTGGTAACGCCTTTTGAACGCAGCCAACTACTCGTACCTCAGCGCCTCCGCCGGCAATATCCGCGCCGCCGACCATGACGGATAAATCGTCGCCACAAACGAAATTCCAATCGATACAAGCGCCGTAATCACGCCATCCATCGGACGCGGTGTGAAGGGCACGTAGTCGATCGAATACACCTCGGGCGAGAGAGAAATAAAGTGGTAATGCCCGCCCGCATAAGAAATGGCATAGCCGATCACCAGGCCAATCGCCGTCCCAATCACTCCGATCAGCATGCCCTGCGCAATAAACACGCGCCGAATCTGCCGTTTCTTTGTGCCCATCGACATCAGCACCGCGATGTCTTTGGTTTTCTCCATCACCATCATGGTGAGCGAAATCAGAATATTCAGCGCCGCCACAAAAACGATCAAGCCGATGGTGATGAACGTGACCACGCGCTCTAACTTCAATGCGCGGAACAGAGGCTTGTTCTGCTCCATCCAGTTAGTGGTCATAAATCCGTGGCTTCCCGAAATAACATCTGCAGCCTGTTCAATCTCGCTGCCCACGTCGCCGGCCCTGTAAATGTCGTCGATCTTGAACTGGATCACCGAAATCACATCGCCCAGCCCGAACAGTTCCTGCGCGTCGGCCAGCCGTATGAACGCCCAGGACGAATCGTAATCGTAGAAGCCGGAGTTGAAAATTCCGGCCACACGAAATCGTATGTACTTCGGCGCCATGCCAAACGGAGTCAGCTCTCCCTGCGGAGATGTCACCAGCACAATCGACCCCACGGTAGCGCCAATGCCCTCAGCCAGATCGGCGCCCAAAATAACAGGAGGCATAGCCGCCACGCGTTGCGCGAGGCCAGCAAGATCGTCAGGCGATGTAGTAGCAGTGGATTGTGTGGCGCGGACTCTCCCTTCGGCTTTGCTCAAGGCAGGCTTGTCCGCGTCGGGCGTGTCGGCCGGCGAGTCGCCCGCCGCAACCGCCGGCGAGGTCGCCGGAGCTACGTTCAAGTTGGCAGGTTGCTCATCCAACGCTGCCGCCGACCCCACAGTCACCGTCTGCAGCAAATCGCTGACCCCGCGCTCATACCGCGGCAGCATCCCCTTCAGCACCGCCCCGCGCGCACGCGGTCCGCGCGAGATCAGCACTTGCTCATAAATCGCCGGAGCCGCCGCCACTACATGTGGCTCCTTCGACAACTTATCCAGCAGCGGACGCCAATCCTGAATCCCGTCGCTTTCAACGCGCAGCAAGCTGATGTGCGAAGTCGATCCCAATAGCCGCGCCTGCAAATCCTGCCGGAAGCCGTTATTGATGGCGAGCGCGACAATCAGCGAAGCCACCCCCGCCGCAACTCCGAGGATGGAAATCGCCGTAATGATGCCGATAAATGCCTGCCGTCGCTTGGCGCGCAGATAGCGGGTTGCGATGAAGAGTTCGAAGCGCATGGGGACGGGCTGTCAGCTCTCAGTTATCAGCTTTCAGTCAAGTCGGATTATAGCTGGCTAGCGCCGAAGACTTTCGGAAGGATCGCAGGCACAGATTGCCGATAAGAACGGAAATGATCTCCAAACCTCTTCTCCAACTCCGCGTCCTCCATCCGAATCATAATCGCACCGGTCACCACAGCGAAGACAGCAAGAGCCCAACACACCACAAGCCCAGTCCCAACGCTCCACGCCAGCATCTCGCACAGATGTGCCAGGTACACCGGATGCCGCACGTGCGCGCGAATCCCGTCCGTCGCAAGCCGCTGCTCGCCATTGCCGCCATGGATCTCAGGCACTCCGCCCAGTTGCTTCGCGCTGAATCCCTTGCCTGACTTGGCATACAACACGATCCCCGCCGCAAAGAGTAAAACAGCCGGAGCCCATGCCCCCAAGGAGGAGTAAAGCAGAACATGTCGCCACGGCCACGACGCGAGCGCCGCAATCGCCCACATCGCCATCCACACTGGAACCAGCACCCGATACGGCGACCGTCCCCCGGAAACATGCCGCATGCGCCAGCGCTCGGCAAACGGATGAATCATCAGCCAAAATGCAGGGATCGTCGAATAGACCGCGCACGCCAGCCAGCCCGCCAGTTCGAGCCAGTACCTCACGTGCGGATTCTAGCAGGAGCCTAAGCAACGAACAGTTGTCCGACTTACAGGCTCTACCAGGGAGTCGCGGGGAAACGGAGATAACCTTGAATTCGCAAAACTGGCAGAGGAACGCTGTTTTGCCGTGTAGTCGGTTTCTTCCGTCCCTCTGTGACTCCGTCGTTAATATAAGGACCAAACAGTTGCTTTGTCCCTCGCCGAGTGTCAGACTATTCCGTACGTAAGACCGGAGCGTGAGTTATGCGCAGAAATATCTCCAAGGCATGGATGTTAGTTGTGGTCGCAGCATTGGCGCTGCCAGTCGCGGCTCAGGTGCGGAGCCGCGCCGGCACGACCACGGTAAATCGTGTGTCCGCGAAAAAAACGCCTTATACCGCGGAGTACCACGGTACCTCGGTGCGGATACTCGCCGACGGAAGCACCATTACTCGGGAAGAAACCGAAATAGTGGCACTCGATTCGCAGGGCCGACGGATGAATTCGACCACATCCACGACGTCGACCGGAAAACAAGCGCCGATCACTCACGTTTTCGTTTTCGACCCGGTGGCGCACACCAACACTCGTTGGAGTTCTCCGGGCAAGCAGGCGACGGTGAGCACGACGTCTGAAACAGGCGCGCGCGGTTGCTCGACAAGCACGAGCACGATCGAATCTAGGCCGTTTGGCATGACTTCGCCGGCGCGTGGCGCGCACACAAAGCCGACGGTCGAAAATCTGGGAACGGCCTCGATCCAGGGTGTCGAAGCACGCGGCACCCGGAGCACCACAACCATCCCCGCAGGCACGGTCGGGAACGATGCGCCGTTGGTGAGCACGACTGAGAGATGGACCGCTCTCACCGTCGGCCTGAACGGGTTGATCGTGCGCGAAATTATCGACGATCCCCAAATGGGTAAGTGGACAAAGGAACTCACCAGCATCGACCAAAGCGATCCCGACCCATCGGTTTTCCAGCCACCGTCGAATTACGAGATCGTGACCGAGGTGGTTACACGGGGAACATCGGGCGGCGCGTGCCCGGCCGAAGGAACATCCGAAGCGCCGGCTGAGAAAACGAGCGAAGCAGCCCCGGCGAAGTAAGGGTTCGTCTTCTCTAGCAGGTCGCTGAACACTCTATCTGGTACTGGTGCTGATTGGCGCGGCGCTCAGCGCTGCGATAACAGGCACGCGCGGATTCTAGCAGCCCGGTGCGAATCGGAGCCAAGCCAGACTGCCCTCGTCAGCCTGCCCACTGACCACTGCCCACTGCTCCTGATATCCTTCATTCTTCATGTCCCCCATCCTGACCAGTGTGCTGCTCGGGCTGACGGCAGCTGCCGCCAACGTGTTTGGCGGCGCCATCATCGTTCAAAGGAATTGGGAGCGTTCCTATCTCCGCTATTTCGTCGCGCTGGGCGCGGGTTTCATGCTGGCGACCGCGCTGGTCGAGATGGTTCCCGAGAGCATCGCCCTGCGCGGCCCGCGCGCCGGCTTCCTTATTCTCCTCGGATACCTGCTCATCCATTTCTTCGAGCACACGGTTACGCCGCACTTCCACTTCGGAGAAGAAACCCACTCCGACCAATTCGTCCACACGCACAAAGGTTATTCGGTGCTGATCGGCCTGCTCATTCACACGTTCTTTGACGGCATCGCCATTGCTTCTGGCTTCATCGTTTCCAACTGGCTGGGATGGATCATCTTTATCGCCGTCTTCATGCACAAAATTCCCGAAGGCTTCACCATCACGTCGGTCATGTTGGCGAGCGGCCAAAGCCGCCGCTTTGCCTGGGGAACATCGGTGATGCTGGGAGCGGCCACAGTCGCAGGCGTAATGACCATGGCGCTATTCCACAACGAGGTAGGTTTCGGATTGCCGCTATCCGCTGGCGTGACGATCTACGTAGCCGCATCGGATCTGATTCCCGAAGTCAATCAGGAGCCGGGGGTAATGATGGCTCTGCTCGTCTTTGTGGGAGCGGCTTGCATGTTTGTGCTGGATCGGTTCTTCCATGTGCGCTGAGGGTAGTTCCTAGGCTGAAGAATGGACCACCTGCCGACTCATTTCGCAAAGATCGGCCTGATCTCCATGGTGGACCGCGTGTTTATAATCTTGCTAGAGGGTCATTATGAAACTTATTCTGCACATAATCCTGAGCGCGCAACCAAAGCCGGGACATAATGAGGTTCATCCAATATTGCTGTCAATGAACGATCAACCACCGTTCTTAAGTAAGGTCGCTCCCCGCGCTCTGGGTGGTTTAGTGAACGCTGGTTTTAGCAGGATAGAAATCGATAACGCCAAGAAAGAGTTAATCCAGAAAGGGACGACAGTCTTGGAAGGCGTAGATATCGATGAAAACTACGTCCGTCAGTTTTTCGCTGACGCCGCCTGAAAATCAGGCAAGTGTGGGCCGCCCGCCAAGCGCATCCCTGTTGGGTCGATGACACCGTATTGAGGAGAACCGGTGAAGTTTTACTACGAAGGTGATGAACCGGGAGGCCAGATGCTCTCGTGGTTCAAACTGCAGCTCAGGGCGATTGGAACGCTCTGGGATGCGGAGCTACCCGAGGCCGCGCTGACGATTATCTATTCAGGCATAGATTCGTTCGGCGTGCTGGCCGCGCCACCAGGCGTTTTTGACGCAGGCCGGGACACTTTTACGCAATGGTGCGAGAAATACATCCTCACTCGCTTGCAAAGCGTTGACGGTGCTCCGATCACATCAACAGATCTATGGGCTGCACGATGCGGCGTACTTCACACTTCAACCCCGCTTTCAAGGTTAGAGCGTGACGGTAGGGCGCGTCAGGTTTTCTACCAATTCAAAGAGAAGACGGGCGTCAACATGTTCTTGAATGCGAAACAAGCCCCACTTCGCATCGATATTGGCAATCTCGGTCTTGCTTTCAAAGAGGGTGGAATTGCCTTTCTCACCGACCTGAAAAACAACCCGCCGAGTCAGATGCTCGCAGAAGACCGCGCAAAGCATTTTCTAAGATGGGTAACGGTTGTGCCGTAGCAAACAATGAAACACTCAGTGGGGAAGTGGTTCCCACCCGTATTATCCTCCCGATGAACTTAATGATTTAAAATCTCCGCATGAACCGTCGTCAATTCGCCATTGTCGTCGTACTTTTATTGGGAATGTTCGACATTTCGTTTCTGGCACATGCCCAGATGTCGGAGCAATCACGTTGCGCTCATTTAGTCGCTAAGGATATTGCGCGCACGAAACAAGAAGCGCCGGAAGTGTTCTCAACCATCGCGCATCACAACTTTGAATGGAGCCCGAAATACCAGTCGTGCGTGATGGTCATTCAGTACCGCGTTCACAAATCCGGGAAGCCTCCAGAGATTCAGGTCGTCGCGACGAATGCAGCCACCATGCAGCCGATGGAGGGCACGAAGAACGTATTCTTGATTCCTGCCACCGAAACAAAAGAAATTGAGGATGCAACGAATTTTCTCTTTGAGAAGTACTCCCATTGAGAGGATCCCCCTCGCGAGAACTGGCGCACCGCGAGATTGAGTGCATCGCGCGTGTGTTAGCTCCACCCGCCTTTTCCATCACATTTTTCTCGTACCGTCATCACAGACCCACACCACAATCGGTGCGAACATTGCTCGACCGTGTTCCATCGGGAAATGCGCCCGTCTCCAGAGACGAACCCATGTTCCCTCCATTTTTTCCACCGCTCTTTGACAAAATATGGCAGCGCCGGACACCTACGCGAATACAGGTAGTGTCCTAAATTGTGGCCGCTTTTCTCAGCGGCCTTTGCGGATTCCTCAGCGTTTTTTTGCGGTGTAAAGTCTCTTAATTCTAGAAATTAGGATACCCCGCAAGTGCACGCCAATTCGCAAAATATACAGCTAAGTCCAATCTTTTGGATACTTTGCCTCTAACTGATTTATTTTTAACAACTTAACCTAAATTAGGGGGGAGGGGGGGGTACCCCCCACAAATTGCCCAATTCTTACCCGCCAAAAGCAACTTGTGGCTACCCGCTATGCCGGATATGCATTACATCGCCGTCTTGGACGATGTAGTCTTTCCCCTCCAAACGGAGAGTGCCTTTCGCTCTTGCATTCGCTTCAGACCCCGCTTCCAGCAATTGATCCCAGCGAATCGTTTCCGCGCGGATGAAATGCTTTTCCAAATCCGAGTGAATCGCTCCCGCGCCGTTTTGCGCTCGCGTGTTCAGAGGAATAGTCCAGGCACGGCATTCATCTTCGCCCGCCGTGAAGAATGAAATCAGCCCCAGCAGGTGATAGCTCTTGCGGATTAGCCGCGATAGTCCGCTTTCGGTCAGCCCGTAGCTGCCGAGAAATTCGGCGGCATCTTCGTCACTCATCTCCGCGAGTTCGGCTTCGACTTTGCCGCAGATCGCGCTCGCTCCTGCATTCGGACGCGAAGCCACTTCGGTCAGATTGAATTTCGCAACCGCCGCTTCCAGATCTTTGCCAAGTTGCGTGCTCTCGCTGATATTGAGCACATAGAGCATCGGCTTCTCGCTCAGGAACATGAAGCCGCGAATGCGCTTCTTGTCATCGGGCGTCATTTCCATTTCGCGCAGCGGCTTCTCGGTTTCCAGAAATGCTTTGGCCTTGATCAGCAGCTCGTTTTCTTTTTCCAGCTCTGGCGTCTTCATCTTCTTTAAGTCTTTTTCCAGACGCTCCAGCCGTTTCTCGATTTGGCCAAGATCGCTCACCATCAGGTCGAACTCCACATTCTTCACATCGCGCAGAGGATCGATCGGGCCAACGTGCGGAATCTCATCGCTCTCAAACGCCCGGAGCACGTGGATCAGCGCATCCACACTGCGCAGGTGTGTGATGTACGCCGTCTCTTTCAGCGCTTCCTGGCCCACGGCGCCCACATCAACATATTCGACCGACGCATGCGTCAGCTTCTTCGGGTTATAGAGCGCGGCCAGTTTGTCGAGCCGTTCGTCGGGAACCTTGGCCACTCCCACATGCGCTTCGCGCGGGTTGGAGAAAGCGGGAGCGGAAAGATTCGCCTTAGTCAGTATGCGGAACAGCGATGTTTTGCCCACCTGCGGCAGGCCAATAATGCCAGTTTTCATGAATAGCTCTCAGCTGTCAGTTTTCAGCTCTCAGTAGTCTTCAGTTTTTACTTATTGGCGGGGCGCTGGAGTCTCTGGGCGCGCCAACCGAACTTCATAGAATAAATCATTCGAATCAAGCGCGGATTTCTTCCCCCAAGATTGAGTGGTAGCCCGGCTTGAATTTTGTTTTGAAAGGGCACGGCTTCAGCCGTGCCGCAACTGCCACAAAATCAACGGCGGCTTTAGCCGCGGAGGGAATGTGTCTTTCAGATTGAGCCACTCCCCAAGCTTGTTCCGGCAGATTCTTTTCGCAAAAGATTGTGCGGAAATGAAGTGCGCAAGCAGTGCGTTCGGCTTCCCGCACAGGCGGCCTCTTCCAGATGTTTCACTCTCTATCGTAGTTCCTGCGCAGTCTTATAAATGGCGACCAGACCCAGCAACAGCACTACCTCTTCAAACTTTTCCGACCAAACGTGCAGGCGGTCGAACTCCGTGCGGATTGGGTGGTTCAGCGGCAGGTAGTCAATGACTCCGGCTTGTGCGCGCAACGCGTGCATCTTGGGAGAGATGGCGAATTGCGAGATCATCGTCAGCACGAGCATGAGGACGATCAGCAGATGGCGAATCGCGAACGTCTTCAGCTGCCCGGTAGCCAGGCGCGCATAAACCATCGACGCGATCAGGTAAACCAATCCGGAAGCGATTCCCATGAAGTGCAGCACGTCGAGTGAGTGGCCGACAATGGAACCGGCCATGTGGCGCGTAGGGAGAAGTCCGGGGGCGAACGCGATCGGGGCTTCGACGAAAGCCAGGAACACGATGCCGCCGATCCAGACCACCAGCGAGAGCAGCACAAGGAAGCGCAGGAAAGACATGAAGGGCATTATATGGGCATAAGCCGCCGGCTCCTAGCCGTTCGAGCTTTCGCAGGCCAAATCTGCGCGGCCAAACCCGAGAGCTAGCGCCCCATCTCGAAGGTCGACCCAGCAGCTCGGAACCCTCTTTCCGCTGAGATGACTTATCCACAGCCTGAACCAGCGCTGTTACTTTCTCCCGGGCGCACGACTCTTTACTCTCGTCTTTCCTCGCGGGGTTCGGGAGAAATGAAGTCCATGCAGGGAACGTTCAGAGCTTGCGACGTTGACTTTGTAGCGCTGCAGACGGCTGTGTTCTGCGTCCAGTGCGAAATCATCAGCTCTAACAACACCCCGCGCTGTCTTGCCTGTGGCAGCGCTGCCGTTCTCAGTCTTTCCCGCATCCTCGGCGGATCGTTGCGCGGCCAGCAGACGGCGCACTTGATCGCCGATGTCGAGCTTGACCGGATTGTCCGTTCGCTTTTGTACACCGTTCCGAAAGTCGAAGAGGTTGGCTCGGAGCATGATGCGAGTGTTATTCCCGGTTTTTCTTCCCGCCATCATTTGCGGGTGCGTCACTCGGGCGTGAATGGGCCTCGGCCAGCGCCCATGAACCCAGCGTTCATCAATGCCGGCGAACTCGACCTGGAACCGGGCATCAGCATCATCGCTGAAAAAGCGCAGGCCCTTACCGGCGCAACCGGCGCGGCAATCGCATTGCGTCAGGGAAACGAAATCGTCTGTCGTGCACGCACAGGCCGAACGGCTCCCGATCTTGGCATCCGCCTGCAGACCGACCGCGGCATCTCAGCCGAGTGCGTGCGCACCGGTGAGGTGCTGTTGTGCAACGACGCCGAATCGAATCCTCGCGTGGATTCAGCTAGCTGCCGACGATTGGGCGTGCGGTCAATTCTGGTCGCGCCCCTGCGGCATTTTCGGCGCACCCTGGGAGTATTCGAAGTGCTGTCCTCCACTCCCCACGCCTTCGATAATAACGACGTTGCTACCATGCAGTTTCTTTCCGGCATGATGGTGGCTGCAATCTCGCGCCTGTCCAGCTTGCAGCCATCCGCCAGCTCTCAGCTCCCGGCGGTCAGCTCGCAGGACGACAGTTCTCATTTGTCGATTGCCAGCTCTTAGTGCGCCATGATCGCCTAGTTAGGCGGACAAGGAATGCCGCTTCCCACGCGCAATTAGGCATGTTGCCCTGCCCGGGTTCATTGAGCTAATCACGGAACAAATCACTCCATTTCAAACGCCAGCCACTGAAATCCTCCGTCGCGCTCCACTTGCATTGCAACCGCATCGTGCGGCTTGATCTGATTTAAAGCCGCACGGAGAGAACTCAAAGAATCGACCGGTGCCTGATTCACGCTGTGGATCACGTCTCCCGTCTGCAGGCCCGTCGCGGAACTCATGAAATCCGCCACGCGTCCCACCACCACGACGCCAGAGGGATTGCGCAGCGTGCCCATGATGGAACGCAACTTATCGTCCAGAGTGAGCGCCAGTATTCCCAACCGCGAGATCAGATTGTCGCGCGAATTGGCCAGATCGGGCAGCGCGTCCATGGAATCTTTCATCTCCAGCGCCGCAATGAAAAGTGTTTTTCGCTCTTTCCCGCGCAGCACATCCAGCTTAAGCACTTCATCCAAAGGATGGAGATAGAGAGCCCCGGTAAAGGACGGCAATGTATCGATGAGGCGGCCATCGGCTCTCACAACGATGTCGCCAATCTTCAGGCCCGCTGCATCTGCGGGACCGCCCGGTATCACGTCGTCGATTATGACTCCCCAATTTTGAGTGAGTCCCAGTCCTTTTGCCATGTCGTCAGTGATCGTTTGTGCGCCCGCCTTGACCTCTATGCGATGCACGTGTCCATACTTGCGCAGGCTCTCATACACGAATTGCACGATTCGTGCCGGGATCGCGAACCCGAGTCCCTCGCTGCCTCCCGCTGTTGAGAAAATGAAAGTGTTAATCCCCACTACATAGCCGTCGCTATCCACCAACGGGCCGCCGCTATTGCCTGGATTGATGGGAGCATCGGTCTGAATGTAGACCAGCGGACGGTTCGGATCTGCTTGCCTAGCCACTGAACTGACTACGCCCATCGTCACCGAGTTCGACAATCCCTCAGGGCTGCCCAGCGCAAACACCAGTTGTCCCTGATGCAGTGGCCTGCGGCTGCCCAGAGAAAGTGTGGGTAGGCCAGTCTGGTCAATCTTGAGCAGGGCAAGGTCGGTGTCCTTGTGAAGTCCGATCAGCGTCGCGTCCACGATTCGCTCTCTGCCCACCGGCGACCGCCCCTCCGGCAAATCCACCGAAGGCAGGGAGAGAGCTACGTGGATGCGCTGCGCCCCCTCGACCACGTGGGCGTTCGTCATGATGTAGCCATCCGGGTCTACGATCACTCCCGAACCAATCGCCTGCTCGCGGGTTATAAGCGCCGTTTGCCCGTGATTGCTCTCGTCTACTGTCCCATAGCCGGTGACCAGAATTTGAACCACCGCGGGAGAAATCCGGGCGGTAAGCTGCTCGATCGCGGAATTAAGCTGATCCAGCACCGCGGGCGGTTCCGCTGGCTTGGTTCCGACCGCCTTCTTCTCCAGGTCAGTCTTCGCCGTTTCACCGCCCGTGACGGAAGGGGCTTGCGGCGGCGCTTCCTGACCCGAGCTAGACGGGGCAAACCACAGGCAGCAAAGGCACGTAGCTAGAACGAAAAACGCGATGCGACGTTGCCCCCTGGAACCGCACGTCGAAAAGAGCATAGCGACACCTTCCATGGACATACACCTCATATCGGGTTACGACCCGAAATCGTAATTGCCCCAACTGAATCGAGCGTCTATTTGGATTCGGGAAACCGCGGTCAGGTTGAAGTAATTGATCGCGAGCAACTCATCCACAGCATGTGCGAGGCACACATATACCCTTTTCAGAATCCTCGTGGCCTGCCGCTGAATCTTTCCCAGTATGCGGACTAAAGTCGATCGTCGCACCGTCGATCTTTCGGACTATCCTAATCTCGTCGTTATTTACCTTGGGATGCGTGTGAACCGGCTTACCGGATTGAAAACCCTCCTCGGTTTCGGCCCTAAAATCGCCTCCTCGGCCGCCGCTCAGCCCGCAGGCCTTCTTCTGCATGAGACGTTTATCTTTTCGATTTTCCCGCCCCACGTCGGCATGCGCCAATATTGGCGCGACATGGATTCGCTTATGACCTGGACGCGCTCGGAACCTCACCGCGACTGGTGGCAATCGTTTCTCAAGGACTCCGGCGGTACCGGCTTTTGGCACGAAACCTATCTGATGACCGGCGGTATGGAAGCCATCTACGACGACGTCAAGCAGTCGATCGGATTTCTGCGCTTCGCTCCGGTCGTGCCGGCGCGGGGCCCGATGTTCTCGGCTGCGCATCGCTCGAAGAAAGTGGATGAAAGGGCGCCGGTTCTTTCCGAGTCCGATATCTACGAACGTTGAATTAACGTGAGAATCTTCCCCTGACGATCACGGGCCACACGGGACTGGCAACTGGGAACCGAAAACCGAGAACTGGGAACTGGGAACTGGGAACCGATCTGGCGACCCCGGAGGGAATCGAACCCCCAACCCTCAGTTCCGAAGACTGATGCTCTATCCAGTTGAGCTACGGGGCCGCAAAACCGCCTTTCAAACTCTATCACTTTTGTACCCAACCACTGGCCTCTGGCCGTTGCCCCATTCCTTCCGGGCCCCTAGAATGAAGCTTCGCCGAATTGTTGCGATCTTTTGGTCCTTATATTTATGTCCTTACGTCTATTCAATACTCTCTCCGGCAAAGTCGAAGACTTCCACCCCATCGACGACAAGCGTGTCCGCATGTACGCCTGCGGGCCGACCGTTTACGATTACGGCCACATAGGCAACTTCCGCACATTCATCGCCGTCGATCTTCTCTATCGGTTCCTTTGCCAGTCCGGATACGACGTCCGCTACGTCATGAACATCACCGACGTGGATGACAAGATCATCCGCAACGCCGCCCGCGACGGCGTCACCGTGCAGCAATACACGGCGAAATACACCAAGGCCTTCTTTGAAGATTCCGCCCTGCTCAACATCTCGCCGCCCACTTTCGTGCGCGCCACCGAGCACATCGAGCAGATGGCTACGTTCATCGGCAAGCTCGTCGAAAAGGGCTTCGCCTACCGCACCGACGACGGCTCCTATTATTTCCGCATCGCCAAGTTTCCCGAGTACGGCAAGCTCTCGAAAAAAGATTTCGCCGGCATGAACGACGGCGCCCGCGTCGATGTTGACGAATACGATAAGGACAACGCCCGCGACTTCGCGCTCTGGAAAGCGCCCAAGCCCGGCGAGGCATCGTGGGAAACCTCCATCGGCCCCGGCCGTCCCGGCTGGCATATCGAGTGCTCCGTCATGTCGATGGAGCAGCTTGGCCCCAGCTTCGATCTCCACGCCGGCGGCGAAGACCTGATCTTCCCGCATCACGAAAACGAAATCGCGCAATCCGAAGCACTCAGCGGACAACAGTTCGCGCGCTACTGGTTTCACGCCCGCTTCCTGCTCGTCGAAGGGCAGAAGATGTCCAAGAGCCTGGGCAACTTCTATACCCTGCGCGATCTCGTCCTCAAAGGACACAAGCCCTCATCCATTCGCTGGCTGCTCACGCAAGTCCCGTATCGCAATCAGCTCAACTTCACATTTGAAGGACTCAAGTCCGCCGCTAGTTCGGTGGAAAAGCTGCGCAATTTCCGCTTCCGCCTGGAGCGCGCCGCAAAAGACCTCGCGAAGGGGACGGACGGAAACAAAGCAAACGAAAAAAACGCGGATGCACTGCCAACTGGCGGCAGCGGCGCGAATGGGAAGGGCACGAGTTTACTCGTGCCGTCACAAGATGCTACCAACGCGGCTTTAGCCGCTGAGGGACTCTCGCCTGCTTCTTCGACTCTCGCAGCCCTCGCCCGCGAAACCGCTGAGAGCGTAACCGCCGCTCTCTCCGACGATCTCAACACTGCCGAAGCCCAGGGCGCAATCTTCGATATGCTGCGCAAGGCCAACACCGCGCTCGACGCCAACGAATCGAAGCCCGGAGAAGTCCGCCAAGACGATATTCAATCCCTGCTCGCCGTGCTCGACCGTTTCGACTCCATCTTCGCCGTGCTGAAAGATGACGATCAGCCGAAGATGAAGGCTGTGCTCGACTGGGCTCGCTCCGAGGGCCGCGAAAAAGATATCAGTCCCGAACTCGAAGAACTTGCCGGCTCAGCGCAATTAGCCGACGATCAGGTCAATCAAAAACTTGCCGAGATGGAAGCCGCCAGAAAGTCGCGCGACTTCAAACAGTCCGATGCCCTCCGGGCCGAGCTCACCACCGCCGGCATCATAGTAGAGAACACAAAAGACGGCGTGCGCTGGAGAAGAAAGTAAGAGCATTTGGTAATTTTGTGATCGGGTAATTTGGTAACTTAAGACCCGTGTCATTCCGACGTGTAATTCTTGTCATTCCGACCGGAGGGAGGAATCTGCATTTTTCTCTTCCGCAATGACGGGCCGTCGAGGATCAAGAGCTGAGGCGGCGAGCCTTAGATTACGAAATTACCCGATCACCAAATTACAAAATCAATCCGCATGCTTTCCCTGAACGAATATCTCGTCGAAGCCGAAATCGCTCACGGCCATCTCTGCGCCGGACAAATTTTGGGTGTCCGCCTCGCCCTGCTCGGCTTGGCGAAACTCGGCATCGACGACCCGCGCGGCAAAGACCGCAAGCGCCTCGTCACCTTCGTCGAAATCGATCGCTGCGCCACCGATGCCATCGCCGTCGTCACCGGATGCCGTCTCGGCAAGCGCGCCCTGAAATTCCGCGACTGGGGCAAAATGGCCGCCACCTTCGTCGATCTCGTCGCCAAACTTCCGATCCATGATGAACCCTCCAACACCAATGTCATCCTGAGCGGAGCGACAGCTTCACGGAGTGAAGTTGTGGCGGAGTCGAAGGACCCCTACCCTCTCAACCGCTTCGAGCGGTCTCAGGGAATTCTCCCAGACAATTCACGCCTGCCCAGCATCGACGAACCGGCGCGGCCGGGTGCCCCACTCAAGCCGGGTGCCCCACTCAAGCCCGATTTTGGCTTGAGTGGGTCCGCCTCCGACCACTCGTATAAAGCCATCCGCATCGCCGCGAAAGAATCGTCCAAGAAGTTAGCGCGAGAAATGTATCCGGAGATAGAAAACAAAAACCAGCAGCAGATGCTGGCCTACAGAGAAATGTCCGACGACGACCTGTTCTCCGCCGAATGGGTAAAGGTCGATCTCCCGCCCGAAGAATTCCCCGGCTACAAATCCGGCCGCATAGTCTGCGCCCAATGTGGAGAAGGCATCAACTTCCACCGCGAAGTAGAGCGGGGCGGGCGAGTGCTGTGCAAGGCATGCTCCGGAGAGAAATATTATATGTCTCTGTAGGGCAAGCCTATGGCCTCTCTACCATTTGATCCAATCGCTTGACGGCGAACAGCCAACAGCGAACGACGAAAAGCGAACGACTAACGACCACCGACCAACGACGCCTTCTCATACGCATGCGCCACGCGCAGCACCGTCGCTTCATCAAAGTGCCGCCCGAAGATTTGCAGCCCAATCGGCAAGCCTTCGCGCGTCTCGCCGCATGGGACTGAGATTCCAGGGATGCCAGCCAGATTCGCCGTCACCGTGTAGATATCCGCGAGATACATCGCCAGCGGATCATCCACTTTTTCTCCCAGCTTGAACGCCGCAGTCGGCGCAGTTGGAGCCGCGATCACATCCACTTTTGTGAAAGCCTCATCGAAATCGCGCGTCAGCAGCGTCCGGACCTTTTGTGCTTTCAAGTAATAGGCATCGTAGTAGCCCGCGCTCAGCGCATAAGTCCCAAGCATGATGCGCCGCTTGACTTCCATGCCAAATCCACCATCGCGCGTTTGCCGATACATTTCCGCGAGCGTCTTCGCGCCGCGTGCGCGGAATCCGTAACGCACGCCGTCAAAGCGCGCCAGGTTCGCCGAAGCCTCCGCCGTCGCGACAATGTAATAAGCCGGAATCGCATATTCGGTATGCGGCAACGAAACCGGAATAATCTCGCATCCGAGCGAAGCCAGCTTCTGAATCGCCGCCTCAACCGCCGCGCGCACTTCGGGATCCAACCCCGAGCCGAAATATTCCTTCGCTACCCCAACTCTTATCGGCTTATCCGAAGCTGCGGGCATTTCGCGGGCAGAGCCTGCCCTGAGCTTGCCGAAGGGAGTGCCCGCGCCATACGAACTCGGGCCTTCGCCGAGTGGCTTTTCCAATTCCGCCACATAATCGGGCACCGGAACGTCCGCCGAAGTCGAGTCCATCGGATCGCGCCCCGCAATCGTCTGCAGCACCAGCGCCGCATCTTTCACCGAGTTGGCAAACGGTCCAATATGATCGAGCGACGAGGCAAACGCAATCAGTCCATATCGCGACACGCGCCCATAAGTCGGCTTCAGTCCGACCACGCCGCAAAACGAAGCAGGTTGCCGAATCGATCCGCCTGTATCGGATCCCAAAGTTGCAACCGCCATGCCAGCCGCAACCGCTGCTGCTGATCCGCCAGAAGATCCTCCGGGAACCCGCGTTTTGTCCCGCGGATTGCGCACAGGATGATAAGCCGAATTCTCATTCGACGAGCCCATGGCAAACTCGTCGCAATTGAGTTTTCCGAGCACGACCGCTCCCGCCGCTTCCAGTCGCGCAACCGCGGTGCAGTCATACGGCGGAATAAAATTTTCGAGAATCTTCGATCCCGCAGTCGTGCGCACGCCGCGCGTCACCATCACATCTTTGATTGCGATGGGAACGCCAGCCAGGGGCGGCAAAGGCTGGCCCGCAGCGGCCATCTTATCGATGCGCTCAGCCTGCGCCCGCGCTCGCTCCTCGGACAAAGTCAGGAACGCGCCGATCTCCGCGTCTTCTCTCTTGATACGCGCATAAAATTCCTCGGCAAGCGCGAGCGCGCTCGTTCGCCGCTCCGCAATCGCGTCGCGAACGCCCTCGATCGTAGACTCGTTGGTCGCGCCCCTCAGTGTCATCGCGCTATCTCTCAATCACCTTCGGCACTAAAAAGAACGTCCCATCGGTCTCTGGAGCGTTCTTCATCGCTTCTTCATGCGGCAACGACGGACGCAATCCTTCCTTCACGTCCTCGCGCGCCGCATAGGCGAAGCGCTCACTCCCTTGCCGCGAAACATCCACACCGTAGCGGTCGGAGACTTGCGCCATCGGCTCAACGTTCTCTGTATTCAGTTCACTCAGCCGATCCACATATTCGAGAATGGAGTTCAGATCGCGGAGCATGCGCGCCCGCTCGTCGGCGCTCAACTCCAGGTGAGCCAACTCGGCCACGTAGGCAACGTCTTTTTCGCTAACCTTCATAGCGCCCTAACTCGCCCGCACCGCATCGGTTTTATCAGCTGCGGCGTTTCCCGCAGCCCGCGCCGCGGCCTCAGCTTTTTCGCGCTTCTTTTTCAGCTTGCGCAGGTGCGCGGCCGAATACAAACTCCCACGGCACCGCTTCGACCCGCACCTGCACGGCGCGTCATCTTCACCATCGTACAGGCAGTAGTCGTAGGTCAGCTCTTCGCCGGGCTCAATGTCGCGCAACGCGATGATCCACATTTTGCCAGCGATCTGGTCCGTCTCGCAGTTCGGCTTGCACGAGTGGTTCACGAATGCGGCCACGCCGTAGCCATCAAGAATGCGCTTTCCGCCGTCCAGCCCAAACAAATATGTGTTTTCGTAGTCGTCGTAGAGGTCGTCAGCTTCTTCGTAGCTCAGCGGCTCGCCCACGTACTCGACGATCAGCGTGCCCTTGCGAATGCGCTTCGTCGTATAGCAACCATAAGAATGAATTGCGGATTTCCGGATGACCAGGCTCATTGGTTCGTGACTGCTTCCACATTAAAACCTACCACGGAGGCACGGAGACACGGAGGAGGAGCAAAGAAAATCTCGTGAAACCTACGATGGAGTTAGAGAGGATACGGGCGCTTCCAGCAGGAGATAAAAGAGCGGACGATTCATTGATTTCTGGGTTCGAAAGTGCCAGTTGCACGGACGAGGATGACTGTCGCCGCACGTGTGAGTTAACCACAAAAATAACCCTCCCCCCTCCCCCTGATTTGCATAAGTTACTCATTACAAAGCACGTAGGTTCAAAGGCTTCAAAACATTGAAGTTAGTGGACGCAAATGTCGAATTTGCTGGGTTTTTTGAGGCTCGGGCGCCGGAACAATTCGCGAAAAAACCGAAAATTCGTGGAATTTTCATGTTGCCTTTCTAGTTAAGGGCGACCGATGAGCGGACGCAGTTCAAAACGACGATTGCACCGATCGTGGTGCAGTGTCTAGGAGGGAAATCACAGCGAGTTTGTGATGTTTTTAGGATCGGGTGATCAGTTCACCGCCGAGACGCCGAGAAAAAGCTTTTTCACCACGGAGGCACGGAGACACGGAGGAGGATCAGAGAAAATTTCTTGAACGTCGTGTGGCAACCATAAGAGTGGATGGCGGATTTGCGGATTGACCAGGCTCATTGGTTCGCGGCTACTTGCACGTTAAGACCTACCACGGAGTCACGGAGGAGGAAAAATAGAAAAAGGTTTTCTCTGTGACTCGGTGTCTCCGTGGTGGATGTTGGTTTTCCTGATAGCTGATGGCTCCGACGTAAAGCTGCTAAGATTTTCTCGGAGAAACCTATGGCCCGCAATCATCCTCCGCGCTTTCTCGCCATCGTCAACGACGCCAAGAGCCGCATCCGCGAAACCACCGTGGATGAGGTCAAGAAACGCCTCGACCAAGGCGACAAATTCGTCCTCGTCGACGTCCGCGAAGACCGCGAATTCGATGCCGACCACATTCCCGGAGCCGTCCACCTCGGCAAAGGTGTGATTGAGCGCGACATCGAGGCCAAGTATCCCGAGCTCGATACGCCGCTTGTGCTTTATTGCGGAGGCGGTTTCCGTTCCGCTCTAGCAGCCGATAATCTGCAGAAGATGGGCTACACGAACGTGATCTCAATGGACGGCGGAATTCGGGGCTGGCGCGAGAAGTCCTATCCGCTGGAAAAGGGGAAGTAAAGTGTAGCCCCTTCCTTCTTAAGAACTGGGAACTGACGACTAGCAACGGAGACTGACGCTCCTCTCATTGCATCCCCACCATATCTCTGAAAAAATAGCTTCTATCGGGGATTACATCCTTATGGCTCAAATAGGAAGCTTCGCGCTTCTATTGGCGCTTGGCCTCAGCGCGTACTCATTTCTCTTAGGCTTGGTGGCGTTGTTATCCAGCCAGAACGTCACTTGGCGTCGTCTTGGCCAGAGCGTCCATCGCCTTGGCATCGCCACTTTGGTCGGCGCGATATTGGCGGGCGCCGCTCTTGTGGGGCTGCTGGTCGCGGTACTTGACGGCGACTTGTCCATCGCTTTCATTTTTCGTCACACCGAGGATCTAGCGGTCGGCTTGGGTGCTTACTTTTCTCTCGTGGGCCTTCTCGCGTTGTCCTTCCGTCAGAATGTTGCTTGGGATCGTCTGGGTGAAACTGCCCGCCGCGCCGGAATTGCAACGTTCATCATCGTCGTGCTGGCCTCGTTCGTGCTCGTCTCGGCCGCGTTCAACGACGATTTTTCCATCGCCTACATCTACCACCACAGCAATCGCGATCTTCCCGTCGCCTACAAGTTTGCCGTGCTCTGGTCTGGGCAGGAAGGCTCGCTGCTCTTCTGGTCCCTGCTGCTCGCCGGCTATGGCTTCGTTCTCCGCTTGCGCTATAAGACCGATCAGCGGCTCTTTGCCTATGCCTCGGTCATCATTGCCGCCGTGCAGGTTTTCTTTCTTCTGATTCTGAATTTCGCCGCGCACCCGTTCGCCATCGAGCAAGGAGGCATTCCTCCCGACGGCACCGGCCTCAATCCGCTCCTGCAATATCCCGAGATGGTCATCCATCCGCCCATGCTCTATCTGGGATACGTTGGCTTCACCATCCCCTTTGCGTTCGCGCTGGGCGCGCTCATCATGCATTACCCCGGCGAAAAATGGATACACATCACCCGCCGCTGGACCATGGTGACGTGGTGCTTCCTCACCATAGGAGTCTTTCTCGGCGCGCACTGGGCCTACGCCGTCCTCGGCTGGGGAGGCTACTGGGGCTGGGATCCGGTGGAAAACGCGTCGCTCATGCCCTGGCTCACCGGCACTGCGTTTCTGCACTCAGTGATGATGCAGGAGAAACGCGGCATGTTGAAGGTGTGGAACATGGCTCTGGTCTTCGCCACGTTCCTGCTGTCGATGCTTGGGACGTTCCTCACTCGCTCCGGCGTCATCAGTTCCGTGCATGCGTTCGCGCAATCATCCATCGGAACGTGGTTCATCGTTTTCATCGCGCTGACAACCGCTGTTTGTGCGTTTTTCCTGATCAAGAACCTGCGCTATCTGAAGAGCGAGCACAAACTCGAATCGCTGGTCTCACGCGAATCGAGCTTCCTGTTCAACAATCTCTTATTGCTTGTTGTCTGCTTCACCGTCCTCTGGGGAACGTTTTTCCCGATCCTCTCCGAATGGGTACAGGGACACAAAGTTACGGTTGGCCCGCCATTCTTCAATCGAGTCGCCGTGCCAGTCGCGCTCCTGCTGATGCTGCTCACCGCCGTTGGCCCACTGCTGGCCTGGCGTAAAACTTCGCTCGAAAGCCTGAAGCGGAATTTCCTCTTTCCCGCGATCGGCTCCGTCGCCGTTGGCCTGATGATGATCCTCTTCGGCGTAAAGCCCTGGGAAGATCCTTCTTACTTCTACGCCGTGATGGCCGCGGTTCTTTCCGCGCTGGTCATCTTCACCATCGTCTCCGAGTTTGTTCGCGGAGGCCGCGTCATTGCCGGCAAGAGCGGCCAGAATATCTTCGCCGCCATGCTCCAACTCACGCGCCGCAACACGCGCCGCTACGGCGGATACATTGTTCACTTCGGAGTAGCGCTGGTCATCATCGGCCTGCTCGGCCAGCCCTTCAACAAAGAAGTGGAAAAAGAGATGGCCTTCGGCGACAAGATCAATCTTGGCCCGTACACGCTGGTTTGCCAGTCCTACACGCAGGACGACAATCCCAACTACGCGAATGAGTGGGCGATCATCAACGTTTTTCGCGGCGGCAGGCAGATCACCACCATGTATCCCGAGCGCCGCTTCTACAAAGCCAGCGGCCAGCCGCAAACCTTGCCGCGCATCTATCCCAGCTTCCGCGAAGATCTCTTCCTCGTGCACGATCTCTATCTCGTCTACGAGGGCAAGAACGAAACCACCGGACGGCCCATCATCAAGGCACACCTCAATCCGCTGGTGCCGTGGATCTGGATTGGCCTGATCATCATGGTCTTCGGAACCGTCGTGGCGCTGGTTCCGAGTACGGTGCCTGTCACCGCGCCCGTAGCGGCCCGAGTCCCGGAACCCGTCCACACAGGAGCAGGGGACTGATATGAAACTGCCAAGTCCTATGCGTACTAATGCAGATTGTCATCCCGAGCGAAGCCGGTCCGTTCGCCAAGCGAATGGATCGGCGCAGTCGAGGGACCCCTACCTCACCCGATCCGCCGCGATCTCGTTCCACCGCTGTCTGCAGGCCGCGGCCCTCGCCGCCGCCGTATTCCTCTTCATGGGCGCCAGCGGCAACCCCGACGCCCGCTTCAAAGATCTCGGACACCGCATGATGTGTACCTGCGGATGCGGCCAGGTTCTGCTCGAATGCAATCACGTCGGCTGCAAGTCTTCCGACAAGATGCGCGACGAACTCATGGCCGCCATCGACAAAGGCGACAACGACGACCTCATCCTTCAGGGATTCGTGCAGAATTACGGTCCCACCGTCATCGCCGCGCCCACAGCCGTCGGCTTCAACAAAGTTGCCTGGATCATGCCCTTCGTCGCTCTCGCCGCGGGCATTGGCTTCGTTGTTTACGTCGTGCGCCTCTGGAAGAGCCGCCCCGAGCCCGCTCTGGCCGATGGCGTCGCCATCCCACAAGGCCCCGAACTGGACCGCCTCCGAGCCCAGGCCCGCAAGGAGACGGAACAATGAGGCTTTGTGAAAACGGGCACGCAGCTTAAGTTTTTTCTGAGACCTGAGACCTGAGACCTGAGA
>Ga0182030_10003719_pt1 | contig 32614 bp, 23 predicted proteins | sample 812S3MmetaG_FD_121299 | JGI IMG/M metagenome (GOLD analysis project Ga0182030, IMG submission 121299) | Permafrost microbial communities from Stordalen Mire, Sweden - 812S3M metaG (Illumina Assembly) | ecosystem: Environmental > Terrestrial > Soil > Wetlands > Permafrost | place: Sweden... | reverse complement strand
GAAATGGGCACTCGCAACTATGAACTGTTTAGCGGTGGCGAGGCTTTTAAAGTTAATTTTGCCGTTCGCGTGGCGCTGGCCAGACTGCTTGCAAGACGAGCCGGAGCTAAACTCGAAACGCTGATAATCGACGAAGGTTTCGGCTCCCAGGATGACGCCAGCCGCGAGCGACTGGTAAGGGCAATCAAGGCCATTCAGACTGATTTTGCTCGCATTCTTGTGATTACTCATATGGCCGACATCAAAGAGATGTTTCCTACGCAAATTCAAGTCAGTAAAGTCAACGGGGCATCACAGCTAGAAATACTCTATTAATCGAAACAGCTCGTGCCCATAATCGACTATCATAAACATTACTGCTGTCGAATTAATTTTACAAAAAAGTCTAAAAAGTCTATAAAGTCCATATAGCTCAGTAAACTCGATGAACGCCGAATCACCGAATATATCAGAAAAAACTACTGAAAGCGAGTTCGAAGACCTCGCCGAGGAAGTGCGTGAAATTCCAGACGCCAGCATCTTTTTTAATCTCTCGAACGATCTGCTGGCTATTACTGATACTCTGGGGTATTTTCGCAAACTCAATCCCATGTGGGAACAAGTTATGGGTTATACCATAGAAGAAATGATGTCTCAGCCATTCATCAATTTCGTACACCCTGATGATTTAGAACGCACTCTTACCGCGAACAAGACCAATGTGGGCGGCGCAGACATTGTCAATTTTGAAAACAGATATATCGCTAAAAACGGCTCTACTGTCCGGTTATTATGGACAAGCTCTATCAGTATAGAAACTCAATTGATTTATGCCGTAGCGCACGACATCACCAATCGTACAAAAACTGAATCAGAGCTGATGCAACTGACAAACGCTCTACAAAATGCAGTAGAAGGAATTGCCAAAGTCGACGAATCTGGCGAAATAACTTCGGTTAACAAATCTTTTGCTCAACAATTAGGCTATGAGGACGATGAACTAATTGGAGTGCACTGGCAAAACATTGTCGCTCCGGCTTCTCTTGAATCGCTCTTGCAGTCGTACGAACAAATGCTGATCAATGGTAAATGCACTTTTGACGCGGTAGGCTTACGAAGGGATGGCCAGACCTTTTTCAACGAACTGACAATCGTAAAAACAAACAAGGGTGATTACACCTTCGGTGGACATCACTGCTTCATGAAAGATGTTAGCGAACGCAAGCAAGCGCAGATTCATTTACAAGAGAGCGAGGCACGTTTCAGTAACCTAGCCAAGCATCTTCCAGGAATTATTTATCAGTTTCTGCTGCGTAATGATGGCTCATTTCAGTTTCCTTACATCAGCGATAGTTGTAAAACCATCACCGAATACGAGCCATCAGATTTGCGACAAAATCCGCTTCTTGTTTTTGAAATGATCAATCCACGTGATTTAGCGACCGTGCGCAAGGAAGTTTTTCGCTCGGCACGCTCTTTGTCAGTATGGCAATTTGAAGGGCAACTCATTACTAAGCTGGGCAAAACTAAATGGATACAGGCTTCCTCCACTCCAGAAGTTCTCGATACAGGCGATGTTCTGTGGAGTTGTCTGCTTATGGACATTTCCGATTTGAAAATGGCCCAAGAAAAAATCAAAGAGCTGAACGAAGATCTCGAACAAAGACTGGATGTGCTGAGCAAGGTAAATACCGAACTCGAATCTCTCACCAGAAAATTAGAAACAGCCTACGATCAAGCCCTTGAAGCTTCACGTCTAAAATCGGAATTCGTCGCCAATATTTCTCACGAAGTAAGAACCCCAATCAGCGCTGTAATTGGCATGTCCGATTTATTGCTGGACACAAAATTGAATTCAGAGCAAAGAGAATTCGCGAGAATCGTCAGGGACTCAGCCGAGTCACTTCTGACGATCATCAATGACATTCTCGATTTTTCCAAAATGGAAGCTGGAAAAGTCGAATTGGAAATGATCGACTTCAGCCTCAACTCGCTGATAGAAAGTTGCGCTGAAATTATGGCCTCGAACGCCAGAGAACGAAACCTCGCTTTAGTCACTTATATTTCGCCGCAAATTCCTCAGATTATGCGCGGAGACCCGATGCGATTGCGACAAATCCTCCTCAATCTAATCAGCAATGCCGTCAAATTCACAGAAAGAGGAGAAGTGCTGATTTCGGCAGAGCTGGAAAAAATAGAAGAGGCACAAGCGACAATTTGTTTTTCCGTCAAAGACACTGGTATCGGTATGACTGCCGAAGCCCGCAAGTTACTGTTTCAGCCGTTCGTTCAGGCTGATGGCTCAACGACCAGAAAATACGGCGGCACCGGTCTAGGTCTTTCAATTAGTAAACAATTGGTCGAGATGATGAATGGTCACTTCGAGGTTGATAGCGCACCTGGAATGGGATCGACTTTCAGTTTTAAAGCTCGTTTTTCCATCGAAGATTCAAACAGTGAAACAATCCTCAATGAAATGCCGCAAGATGACCTCCTGGACAAGCGTGTGCTAATTGCGACCAGTAATTTTTCGACAGCACAATCCATCCAAAAATATTTGAACGCTGTGCCTATCGAAACAGTCATTGCTCAGGATCTGTCCTCGGCAATTGCTCAATTAGATGCAGCCATTGAAAATAAAACAATTTTCGATTTGCTTATTTGCGGCCTCAGTGATGCCGAAAGTGATGTCGAAAGCGATAGCGATCTCATATTGATGCAAAAGAAACATCAAAGCGACGATTTATCGGCAATGAAAACTCTACGTTTGATCTGTTTCGAGCAAAAAGAAAAAAGTGAAACGGCCCTTAAGCAAGGATTTTCTGCATACCTGAGCAAACCTGTACGACAGACTCAGCTCTATTCAAATATTTGCGATTTACTGCTGTCGAAGAATGAGTCCAGGTACCATTCAGCTCAAGATAATTTTATAGAGACAATGAAATTATCGATAGAGCCAAATTTTAAAGCCCCATTAGATTTGAATTACAGAGCAAGAACAATAGACAGTCGCATGTTGCCCATTAGTCAGAATGACGAAGTGCCAGGCGTTGCAGATCGTAATACCACCAGAACAAATGGCATTTTGATTCTGCTTGCTGAAGACAATGTGGTGATTCAAAAAATGGCCATGAAACAGCTCCAAAAACTAGGCTATGAAACTGAAGTCGTCAGCAATGGGCGCGAAGTGCTGCAAGCGGTAGCGAACAAAAATTATTCAATCGTTTTAATGGATTGCCAGATGCCTGATATCGATGGCTTCGAAGCGACAAGAGCGATTCGCTCTATGGAGAGAAACACCAATAAGCATTTGCCCATTATTGCGATCACAGCAAGCGCTATGCAAGGTGATCGAGAAAGTTGTTTTGTCGCCGGGATGGATGACTATTTATCCAAACCGGTCGACCAGAATAAGCTGCAGGCGATTTTGGAAAAGTGGTGCCCTAAAAAGTCAAACGATGAACTTTGCCCAACTCCACCTCCACAAGAACATCAGTCAGATGAAAAGAGAAAAGATATCGATGCACGTTTCGATTTGCCTCGCTTGACCGAATTGTATGGTCAGGACGGAGTGCGCGAGCTCTTGCAATCATTCTTATCTGAGGGCGAGTCTCTCTTGAAATTAATTGACGCAGCCCGCCAAAGTCAAAACGAAAAGGAATTTCTGGCACAGGTTCATCAACTGAAAGGTCTTGCGGCTGTCATGACCCTTCAACAATTAGAAATCATCTGCCGGCAACTGGAAAAGGATGCCCACCGCGCGGCATGGGACGCCACAGAGTCGGGGTTCAAGCAGCTAATGTCCAGTTACGACCTAGTGAAGAAATTAATTAACCAGGCTCTTGCATAGGCATCTGATCGACTCAAGCGAATATAATCTGGTTGCGCCCCAAATCACGTAAGGGCTGTACGAAAGGTCAATCAGTGCTGCGAATCGTCTCGCTTGTCCTCATGCTGCTTTTGCTTGCCATCCCCATTTTTGGATGGTGGGCGGCTCAAAGCGCTCTGCCTGTACTGGATGGACTGATTCCTATTAGCGACCTTTATCGCAACGTCGTCATCAAATTCGATGAACGTGGCGTTCCGTCAATAGAAGCGGCTTCCGAAAACGATGCTTATTTCGTTCAGGGATATATCACGGCAGCCCAGCGTCTCTTTCAGATGGATATTCTGCGCCGCACCGCCTGCGGTGAACTGTCAGAAGTCTTTGGCAGCAATTGCCTTGCTCACGATCGCTTGATGCGTACTATCGGTTTAAATCGTCTCGCCGTGCAGAACGACAAAAAGCTGTCACGTGAAGTGAAAGACAGCCTGACTGCATATAGCAGAGGCGTCAACACCTACATCGAACAAAACCAGGGCAGATTGTCCATACCGTTTACTCTGCTTGGTTACAAACCGCGCGTGTGGCAAAATGCCGATAGTCTGGCCATTCTCAAATATACTGAATATAAAGCAGATGAGTCGTGGCAGCTGGACGACTTAAGGCAAAGAATTCTAGATAAAGTCGGTCCCCAATTAGCGCCGCAACTTTTTGGGGGGTTAGGTGCACCGGTTGAGACTAGCTACATCGATTCGGTAAACGGAAAAGCGCCTGAAGAAACGTCCTGGAGTCGGCTTTCCGCGTCTATCGTTAAAGACTTCGTCAACACCGCGAACATTCCCTCGTCTCCCTTGATGGGCAGCAACGCCTGGGTCGTTTCAGGCTCCATGAGCGATTCGAACAAGCCTATCCTCGCTTGCGACAAGCATAGCCTTTTCACCTACCCCGATTTTTACTATTTGTGCAGCATCACATCACCAAAATTGCATATGGCTGGTGCCACCATTGCTGGTGTGCCAGGTATTTATCTTGGACGCAATGACAATTTGTCATGGGCGCAAACATCGTTTAAGGTCGATGGGCAAGACCTTGTGCTTGAGAAGTTTTCACCGCAATTTGCCAATCGCTACAAAACGCCTTCAGGCTGGTCTACCACACAGGAGCTGACCGAAGACATAAAAGTTCGCTTCGCGAATACTCTGGTGCACAAAATTGTTTTGACTAAGGATGGACCAATTCTATCTAAATCGGAAGAAAACGGAGTTTCTCTGGCATGGGCTAGTGCCCTCGAGAAGACACCGGTGTACGAATCGCTGTGGCGCATCAATCGAGCGAAAACGGCAAAAGAATTGATGGCCATTCTGAACAATTATTCTGGCAGTCCTGAATCTTTTGTTTACGCAGACAAAGGCGGGGAGAGCGGCTTCCATGTGGCTGGTTGCATCCCATTACACACCGGAGAAACAGGAGCTGGCATACCAGCTTTTGGCTCTTTTGGCACAGTACCAGCATCCGGCTGGAACGAAACTTTGCACTGGCCAAGCCGCCTGGCATATCAACAGCTGCCTCACTCTGAAGCCAATCAAGCCTTTGCTGTTGCCGATCCACCATTTACTCTAGGCAACTCAGCGCCTTATCGATACAACCGCATCAACTCACTTCTAACGAGTGTCAAACAAAAAGGGCAGAAGGTCGGATTGCCTGACATGGCATTCTTGCAATCAGATCAGACAGTGCCCCTGTCCGAGCTGGTCAAGCTTGCAGTGGCAAAAGCTTTGACTGCAAGTTCGGTCATCGATAAATTTACTGTCACCGGTCAAACGGCTCTGGCAAAGTGGGACGGCATCGCCAAAGGCGATTCAGTCGGCGCAAGTGTTTACGAGTCGTTCTTGCAAACTATGATGCGGCGCATACTAGAGCCGCGCCTGGGTCTGACTGACACGCTTGAATATATGGACAAATATCCCTGCTGGACAATGCTCGCCGAAAATATCCTGCGCACTCAACCAGCCTCCTTACTGCCTTCTGAAGAACGCAGTTATCAAACTTTCATAGCCACTACGTTTGCCGAATCAATCAAAAATGTTCGCCTGGGAGCTCATTCAGACGATAGCGCCAGATGGTCATGGCAAAATCTCCATACAGTTTCATTTCGTGATGAGTTTCTCGCGAACGCACCGTTATACAAAGTTGTGCTCAGCTCTGTTTTTGGCGTCCCAACAGCCGGAGTAGGTGGTGACGCAAACACGGTCAATGCCTGCAATGTCAGAGCCGAACCAGATCCCTGGATGTTCTCCTCAAACACGGGCCCCACAGCAAGACTGTTAATTGATATGGCCGATGCCGATAAGTTCTATGCCAATTTGTCGCTAGGACAATCAGAGCACCTTTTGTCTGTATACCGCACAGATCAATTTCACAATTGGCTCCGAGTAGAACCGTCTGTAGTGGCATTTTCAGCAGCTGAGGCCGACAAACAAATGCAACACAAGTTAATCCTAGCCAACCGCTGAGTGAATCAGCGGTAACATTAGGTTCTATAGTTTTTATTGCTAAGGATGGTCAACACAAGTGCACAAAATTTTGGTAGCTGACGAAATCAGCGCAGAAGGCATCGAGGTTTTGTCCCAAGAACTCGATGTTACTTACCAGCCGGATATAAGCGCCGCGCAGCTCCTTGCCGACATCGGCAATTACGAAGCTTTGCTCGTACGCAGTCGCACCAAAGTCACAGCCGACGTGATTAAAGCCGGCAAAAAGCTCAAGGCAATTGGACGAGCAGGAGTCGGCGTAGATAATATAGATGTGTCCGTCGCCACCGAGTGTGGGATTCTCGTTTTAAACTCGCCAGAAGGCAACACGGCAAGCGCCGCTGAACACACGGTGGCCTTGATGATGTCCCTCTCACGTATGATTTCAGCAGCAGATTTGTCGATGAAGGCGGGCAAGTGGGAAAGAAGCAAATTCACTGGTAGTGAATTATTCAATAAAACACTGGGCGTAATTGGTCTTGGCAAAGTCGGTGGCAGAGTGGCACACACTGCACAGGCTCTGGGCATGAAAGTGATCGTGCACGATCCTCTGGTAAGCGCTGAAAAAGCGGCCAAATTAAACATGGTCAGCGTTGGTCTTGAAGAAATCTGGCGCAGCGCCGATTACATTACAATGCACGTACCAAAAAACCGCGAAACTACTAATCTTGTCTCCACCGGTGTTCTCTCTCGAGTAAAACCTGGTGTTCGCTTTATCAACACATCGCGCGGCGGAGTGATCGATGAGGCCGCACTCGCTAAAGCCATTCTCGAAGGACGTGTAGCTGGTGCAGCGCTCGATGTATTTGACGCGGAACCACCGGTTGATTCGCCGTTGCTTGCCTGCAAAGACAAAGTGATTTTGACACCGCATCTGGGGGCATCAACGGTCGAAGCGCAATTTAACGTTGCTATAGATTTAGCAGAACAGATGCGCGATTATCTGGGCAAAGGCATTGCCCGCAGCCCTGTTAATTTGCCATACATGCGTCCTGACTTGTTGAAGGCCCTTGGACGATATGTCTGGCTGGCCGAAGCGATGGGCTCGATAGCTGGACAGCTCGCCGAAGGCACAATCTCAGAAGTAGAAATCATAGCGTCGGGTGATTTACTCACCAAGGATTTGCAGCCACTCTCTGTTGCAGCACTAAAAGGTGTCCTTTCTTCTCACATGGAAAGCGTCACCTATGTAAACGCTCATTTGATTGCCCGCAATAATGGAATTCAAGTCAGAGTGAGCAAATACGAAGACGATACTCAAACGCAAAGTCAACTGCAAGTGATTATCGCCACAGATAATGGTGTGACGCCAATATCTGGCACAATCATGGCCCACGACGAAGCATTGATTACGACGATTAAAGGTCAACCAATCAATTTGACTCCCGCGCGATACATGCTGTTTACGGCGCACAAAGACCAGCCTGGCATCGTCGCTAAGGTCGCTGGAGCATTGGGTAAACACGACGTCAATATCAGTACCATGTCTGTCGGTCGCCGTGGCGTTCGCGAAGACGCTGTCATGGTAATGACCCTCGACGATCCTATTCCAGGTAATTTAATTACCGAAATGGCACAAATCGAAGGCATTTACATGGCTCGCTTCGTCTCTCTGGCGGAAATTTCGGCACAAATGAACCCCCGCTAAAATCCTACAAACAGTCTTAGAAATAGCCCATGGTTAAACAACACAATCTCAGGCAAACAGCACAGACGCGCAGCGTCAGCTTGTTATGCCTGTTGTTGTTGACAAATTTTGCACTAAGCAAATCGGCACAAGCCAATCCTTTGGACGATTTGCCTTTTTTTCGCCCTGCTGGTTTGCCGACGCCCTCTATGCCATCGGTGCCAACAAAAGAAATGTCTCTGGAAGATTTCTTCCCCAAGACAGATTTGCCGTTCATGATAGCGGCGCCCATCGATATGACCGGGCTCACTGTCAACGGTTTGCAACCAGCATTTGTGCCAAAGCTAGGGCAAGATCTATTTCAAATCGTGGATAATGCGCCCTTTAACACCATGGCTGAAATTTATAAAGACAACCGTCTGAAAGGCAAAAGTAATTTTGTCACCACAGATAGTATCATTCATCCATATTTTGCCATCAGTAATTCAATCATGGCATCTGTTGTTAAATCGAAACTTTGCCCGGGTCTTATCTTGATGCTGACAGCAATGCTCAAGGCTTCGGCCGAAGACTATAAAGCGACAGAAGATGCTGAAGTCAAAGAAGATATTCAAAAAAATAACGCTTTCATCTGTGTCGCCTTGAAATTGCTGGATCCCACATTGCCAGTGCCAGATCTTGGCGCCGCCTCAAAATTGATCGAAGCTGAACTGAAAAATATCAATTCTGGGCGCAACGTCAAATCAGCAATTTTCGAAATCAAAGAAGACTTTGCTTTCTACAGACCGGTGGGCTGGTACAACTACGACACTCAGTTACAGCAGTTTTATCGATGCAGACAGTGGCTTTCGCGCATGAGCTATCCACTGAGCGACACGGAAGCACTCAAATCGGCAGTTGCACCCACTGATAGCAAATTTAGAAGATCCGTTTTGTTGTTTCGCAGTCTAGACAGAGCCACTATTAATGGTGCGCCGGCCATGGCCAGCTGGGAAAAATTCAACAGCGTGTTTACGCTCATGGGCGCTCGCGAAAACAGGAAGGAGCATCCGCTTCTTCCTTCTGAATACAAAAGAGTCTTTCGCACCGGTAATCAGCAGCTGGCGAACATGCTACAAGGTCTCTCAGAGCCGTTCTACAGAACGAAACTGTTACTATCAATTCGTCGCAATCAGCCTGTTGAATTGGGCTCTACGTCTATTTTACGAATGTCTGAATTGAAGAAATCACTGAATGAGTCAGCCGCCTTCAGGCTTTTTCCACTTGTAGATGAGCCAGAATGGGCCTGGCTTTGCGCTCTGGGTCATCTTTTTACGGAGGAAAGAGCAAATGCAGATGCTTCACCATTTGCCCTGATTGAACTTTATGCCAGAGGCTCGGTTTTAGCCACCAATGTTCTCAGTGAATTATCCTGGAAGTTAGATCCCAATCTGTTCAATTATTTACCAGCCCTAATCGATGCTTCGGGGCGAAAAAAGGCCACTTCTAACGGCAAAGATCAAGATGCTAGTACTGAAGGACGCTGGGCTATACTCAGTCACTTTTTCAAATCGCAGATTGACTCTGGTCAGACCGTTTTGAAAACAGATTTGTGGATGCGACATCGCCTCGAAAGCGCAGCTGCTGCCTGGGTCGATAGTCATATCGCCTCTTTGACACAACCCGCAAATGCTCCCGAGAGCTCCGTTTCAGCTGATGGTGTCAAAGGCAGTGCAATTGTAAATATGCCAACTGTAGCAAACGCGGCGTCTGCAAGCGAGGTCAGTCAAGCCGCTGCTAATGCCATGCTCAGACCAGCAGTCGCTCATTATCTAGATCCGGCTCCGCAAATGTACAAGGCAATGCGCTTGAGCATGCAACAGCAAATTGACGATCTCTCGGCAATTGGCTATTTTCCTGAAAAATACAGACAAAAAGCTCTCATTTTTACCGAACTATGTCAGCGCCTTGAAACAATCGCCGAAAAGGAAATCAGCAATCAATATGTTTCTCCGCCAGATGCGCATTTTCTCGCAGACATCGATACGGTTCTCGAAAAAATTTCACCGCCTTTGGCAAGCACATTGTTTCTTGACTCTGACAGCGCTGTCGACAAGACAGGCCAAGCCATTGGTGGAGCCAATCTATGCCTTGGACGTCCCGGACAACTTTTTATCTTGATGCGGTCTCTCGGTCACACAACTTTGAGTCGAGGAGCTGTTTACACGTATTTTGAACTTGCCGGTGGACCACTAAAAAAGGAACACTGGGCACGCAAATTAGAGTACTCACTGGTTCGCAGTCCCAACTGGACAGCCGAATTTGATGTTATACAAAGCGATGCACAAGTCACGAAACCAGCACCAAAACCAGCTACAGACTCGACACCAAAGGCTCACTAAGAACATTTACCTCCAAAAACAGCATCAAAGGCTCACTGAAACAATGAAAAAACACGAGAAAAGCTTTCTGTTGGCACTCACAGCGGTTGCAAGCTGCAGTCTCCTCATGCCATCGATCGGTAAAGGTGAAAGTACGATTAACTCAGTGCCACCGACTCCAACAGCGACACAAGCAACCACTGAATCTCCGCGCTCTGTCCTAATCGACATAGCCGAAACTCTCAGACGCCTTGATAAAGCATCAACCGATCTTGTGACTGAAGTATCCAGACACGATGAAATACCAATGCAGGGGCGACAGGTGATGCTGGTGGACAATATGTACAGCATGTATCAACCCGGTGAGTATCAACCCAATATGATTCCCACTGTCGACGGGCCGGTTTTGCCACCACGTAAAAAGTTTGTGGACCTGTCGATGGAGCAAATTAATAAGCTGACAAAATTGTTGGCTACAGATGTTGCCAGCTTACCTCTGACAGCTGCCGGCGGCGGAAAAGTGGCAGACGAGAAGCGCGCTCAAACGGAAGTGGCTAACGATAGCGTGAAAGGATTGGAAGCATTTGTCGTCAGCCTGAACGAGAAGACTCAAGGTCCCACTTACGACAACGCAGCTATTGCAAAATCAGCAAAAGCACTCTCCCAGCAGTATGAGGGGCTCGAAGCACTGCGTAAACGTTTACAGAAAATGTACGACAAAAGATGAAACTCGATACTGTCGCCTTCTATATACGTTCAAAATAGATTGTTTTACTACAGAAAGTTTTGTTAAGGATTCAGGCAAGTTGAGTCTCATTTCATGTTGCCTACCTAACATTCGGCTCATCATTTATTTGCCTCATTAACGTCTGGCAATTAATGGAAACACTGATGCAGAAAGCATTTACAGCATCACCAACTAAATAGTTTTGGTAGATAAATTAGCATGCACATCAGGTGAGAGAAAAACAATGGATGCATGGGGAAATTACGAAGCGCCATGGTGATTTCCCCACTTGCAAAGTCACCTGGCTTAAAGCACTATTACCTGGTCTGATCATTTAGATCACCCCTTAGAGGCGGCAAGAATGCCCGATTCTGCTAATTCCAAAGCGAATAATAGCGATACGTACTTCGCTGAAGCTCGCGAATTCGAGCGTCAACTATTGGCGCAGGGTGCGCCTGTTCGCACAAGCAGAAACCAGCACACCGGTGGTGGGCCAATCACAGAATGGGAAAGAGACAATGTCCCCCATCATGAAACCGTCGCATCCGATAGCAACAACTATTCAAAATTAGCTCAGCTGTATTTGGAGCAAGGTCGCTGCCAGGAAGCAGAAAAGCTCTTCGTCCTCGCCCTTGAACTGGCAGAAAAAAGTAATGCCACACAAAATCCAGAAGAAATCGAACGCAATTTAGAAGAGCTAGCATGGTTCTATTGCAATCGCAATAAATTCGTTGAAGCAGAACCCATCGTCAAAAGACTGGTTGAAATCAGAGCACGTTACAGACATCCTGAAGACTCGACGCTGGTTCGCTCGATCGATCAACTGGCTAATATTTTTGAGCATACGGGTAAGGCAGCGCAGGCTGAATCAATCTATAGATTTCTCATTCGTTTGCAAGAAGAAGCTCTCGGCACAGAACATCTCGCTTTAGTTTTTTCATTCAAAAGATTGGCGGAATGTTATGTCAAAGCTCAGGATTTTGCAGCAGCAGAGCCAGTTTTATTGAGAGCTTTAACGATCGAAGAAATCCATTACGGTGCTTATGCCGTCGAAATCAGCAGCACATTGCAAGATCTAGCGATGGTTTATCAGGCAGAAAAACGTTTTGACCTGGCCGCATTCGTCATGACCAGACAATTGCGCATTATGGAAGAAATTCATGGACCTGAAGGACTGAGTGTCGCTTCGGCCCTCCTTAAGCTGGCTGATTTATACACTCGTATGGATCGAGCAGAAGATGGCGAACCTTTCTATCGACGGACGCTCAATATCTACGAAAAAGTCTACGGCAAAAATACAACCACTGTCAGTTCACTGGCTAAAAAGCTTGACGAGCTGTATCCGCAACCACAACAAATATATCGGCCAGAATCAGGCCGCGTTAATTTCTCAAAAACCATCCCTGATATCACTCCAGTCCGTCGTCAGTCGGCAATTTCTGCCTCCTGAAGCGCCAACAAGACTTAGCTCTCAGGGACAAAAAGCCTGAGTAACATCTGCATGCAAGCCCTTGGGCGTCTCTGAAATAGCGCCTAATTTGACATGTGGTATCACTGCTTTTGAGCCTGCTCCAACCAGTTGATCGAGCGAGACATTGCCATCAGATATAGTACCGCCGCTGGCACCAGTGATGGTGTAATGCATCGTCATTTGTTTGATCGAAGCATTATTGTCGTTAACGACCTGAACATCCACATAGGCGCTACCACCCTCGATTTTCGCATTGACCAGAGTCAATTGCACATTCTTAGCCGCAGCAGTTTGTGGGTACGTCATCAAAAATTGCACGAGAAAGAAGAGTCCAACGAGCGCTCCTACACCGAAAATTGAAAGCAACACAATGACTGGAAATTTCTTCAGTGCCGGTTCAGCATTCTCGCGCGCCTGGCGATCCATAAAGCTGCTATGCGAAAGCTGCTCACCGTCTTCATATTGAGTTGATTCGTCTTCTGAAAAATTCTGCGTACGTCGTCCGCTCATTTTATTTTTACTCGTAATTGAAGAACTCTACTCTTTGGTTGTTTTTTCGTCTTCGTCTTCTTGTTCTGCACTTGCCTTTCGTAAAGCAGCCTTATGCTTGAAATAAGCGTATTGGGCTCGAATGACTTTGTATTTGTCGAGATAGTCAATCGCGAGATTGCCATTGTTATCCTGATAATACTGACCTAGTATTTGCAGAAAATTCCAGCCGTGCTGAGCGAGTGTGTTTGCCCCGTGTTGGCTTAAACCGCGAGAGCCGTTGCCTGGCCCACGATACGTAAACAACCAGTCGTTACCAGATGGTGACACGTCCAATATACCAGCCGTAGACAAACCCAGTCGCTGAGCAAGGGCGATGCCAGAAACTTCGCGAGTTTTTTTCTTGCCCATCACTTGAATAGACAGCGCATTTTGATGGCCATCCCATTGTTTGACCGTGCATCCAACGATTCCAGTCACTCCAGTCAAGCTCTCAAGACTGGCGTCCGCAACTACTTTATGGCGCATATTGAGATTTTCTTCGGCATCACCGACGGTAGCACGATAAAATCCGGCTTTAAGCTTATTAGCGTCCTTAAGGACAAGTGCGCGAGTAGAATCCACAGCGATATTTGTCGAACGAGCTTCTGCCGCGAGCCCTTTATAAGCCTGGTCGCGCACATCTGGAACGAGATCAAACCCTTCACTGTGCCACTTCGAATTATCACCCATGTGCACAGCGGCATAACTGCGAGCAGCCACTGCCTGAGATTTGAGAGCCTCAAGATGCCAACTTGATGGCATTTCCGAGGGCACAACACCTCTTAAATAATTTTCGAGGTCGAGAAGATTAATCACTGTGACGTTATTACCAACAAAAGCCAGCTCCAATGAACCGCGGTACCAGCGGTTTGCAGCCCAGACACGATAATCGCTCGCAGCAATATTGATTCTTTGATCGGTTGGCAAAGGTGTAACCTTGCCGGTTGCATATTCGGTCAAACGACCAGGCGTAACCGTATAAATAACGTTTGGCTTGAGCATACATATGGCTGTCGTGCCAGCAAAAGCCGCTCCGTTGGCCCACAGGGCAAAGTGACAGCTGGGAACTCGAGTCGCTAAGCCAATTCTTATGGGATAAACCATGTCAGGTGGGTACGGATAACACGGCGCGTAGGTCACCTTGGGTTGCGCAGTGACGGGCGCGGTCTTTGCAAATACGTCCTGATATATACCAAAGACATCCGCTGACAGGACAATCAGCGCAGTTATGAACAAATAGAGCTTGGATTGCGCCAAGTGAGGAGATCCGTTAGGCATTGCAAAAATTATGTACAGCGCTAGGTCCCAATTTTAGAGCGAGTTGACCACAAATTCCAGATTTGTGAGGAAGTTTCTCTCTCATCAATTTACTGTCGATGATACTATGAAGACGAATTGCAAAGCTGACCTCATCGGGTCCACATCCAAATATCGCTGAGAAAATGAAAAAGCTACTCATTGTTGACGACGAAGTCGATATCGCCAACTCCATCCAGTATGTCCTCAACCAGGAAGGTTTTTCGACCCTCATGGCGCATGATGGCACGAAAGCGATTCAGTTAATTGAAGCGGAAAAGCCAGACTTAATCATCCTCGATTTGATGATGCCCGGTCTCGATGGCTATGAAGTTTGCAGACGTGTGCGCGCCGCTGACCGCAAAACACCAATATTGATGCTCACCGCCCGTACTTCTGAAATAGACACGGTGGTTGGGCTGGAACTCGGTGCCAATGACTACATATCGAAGCCTGTGCGCCTGAGAGAACTAGTGGCCCGCGTCAAGGCTCATTTGCGCGAAAGTCCAACCGCTCAAACTCAAGCTCGTGGCATTAAGCTCGGCAATCTTTCAATAGATATAGACAGTCGTACCGTCCTTGTCGGTGGCAATCAAATCGAGCTGACATTCAAAGAATTCGAATTGCTGGCAGCAATGGCCAAGCATCCCAATCGCGTTTTCACGAGAGATCAATTATTCGCGCAAGTCTGGGGCTCAGATTTCCTTGGCGAAAGCCGCACAGTGGATGTACACATCCGTTATTTGCGCGAGAAATTGGAAGAAAATCCAAGCCAGCCGAAGCACATATTGACCGTGCGCGGAGTCGGTTACAGACTGGTCTGGGAATAGCCGTTAATTTTTTATGAGAAAGCTCTGCCTTGGCAGCGGGTTGCCAAGATAATAACCATTTAAAAATCAAACAAAATTTTCCTTTTTCGACCCAAAATTCATCGCAATCGCCTGTCTTTTGCGTAGTTTTACCAGTGACCTGTGCAGGGCTTCCGCCTATGCTATCTGAGTCAGCTGAACGAGCTGGCGAAACGGCGTTCAGGAAACTCCAGGCAGGAAATTAGATGAAACTATCGGCATTTCTTTTGACCGTTAACATCGCAGCGACCTTGCCCATCGCCCTACAAAGTTCGGCTCAAGCAGCTGACGAAACAACTAACAACCGCACGCAGTGGTTGAAGAAGAATATTTCGTCTCTGAGCACAGCATCGAGCCAGACTCAAGCACCTGTTGCCCCGATTATTCGGCGCAAACTTTCAGACAATGGCACAACTGCCATGGCCAAAGCGAATCAAATAAACGGCGTCAAAATGAGAGCCTTTATACCTGGTCGCAGATTGCCAAGCAAAAAAGATTTAGTGCAATCGTCTTTGCAGATGCAACAGCCAACAATGGCTCCAGAACAAATTTCATCGCTCAATGGACAGGTGACCGAACAATCCGTCCAACCATGCGCAATAACGTCGCTCCCTATGGTCAGCCAAATTATATTGAAGGCACACCTTATCTCAATACATCTTCGGCACCTCGTTTAATACCCGGTCAAATGCAGGCGGTGGCAAGACAGGTCAAACAGCAATTCAAAAAGCACATGCAGCCAACGACTGACAGAAAGCTCGAACAAATGCGCGCCAGCTTAGACGCTCAAGCTCAAGCAAACGAAGCAAACGTTCAAGGAACTGATGGAAACGGCGCTTCACCTTCTTCACCGGCTTGGATGGCTAATTCTAAAAATTTGCAAGTCGTTGCTCCTGAAGTGAAGTCTGCCGAAGAACAGGCTGAAATCAGTCGGGCGGTGCAAACCATAAATCCGGCAAGCTTTGAAGAGCAAGCCGCTGCCAGACAAGGAACAGCCGGACCGCCGCCATTTCCTCTCAATCTTTTACCTGAACAATCCTTGAAGCAATTACTGGGAGCGAAGTCAGCGCCACCAGCTGGTGCAACTGCGACCGTCAATGCACCACGTAAAATCAATGCTCCGCCATCATTCTTTGGTTCATGGCACGGCAGTATGCCCACAGCAAAAGCAGGTCCGTCGAGCCATCTTGCCTCCAGCGGATTCCAATCGCATATGCAATCGAAAGGTTTTGCCATGCCCGCCCACGCCGCCAAAAGCAGAACGACAGCAATTGCAGCGAAACCGCAAGGCAAAGCGCAAAACAAAGCACTCATTGCTCAAGCTCGCAAACCGGAATTGAAAATCTCTTTGTATGCGCCTTACAACACCAACTAATTTAAAAAAACGCTTGCACAGTTCATGTCCAAAAAGCTGAACTTTGGGATAAATATAGACAAGTCCCCTGTATTTACTCGAAGCAAGAATGGAAACAACCTCGACCGATCCAGACGAAACCAGAGTTTTAATTGAAGCTCTCGCCGATCACGCCTGGCATTCTCTGCAAGACGGGAATTTTGATGACGCCGCTACGCAATATCAAGATGCCGTGCAATTAGCGCGAGACATCCAGGATAGTCGCGCAGAATCGGTGTGCATGACTTATCTCGGTATGACGCGCCAGTATCAAAAAGACTGGTCTCAGGCGGCTCTTGATCTTAGCTGCGCTGCCGAGATGGCGGCGACCAACCATTTACACAGTATCGAAACTCAAGCGCGCCTTTTGTTAGCCGAACAAAGTCGCGAAAGTGGCAATCTAGATGCCGCCATCGAGCAGTTTGAAAAAGGAGCTCAAGCAGCCATTGCAAGCGGCGATGAAGAAGCAATTGAACTGGCTTGCGGCAATCTGGGCAATCTTTATTTAGAAAGAGGCTGGCTGGAACAAGCGCTCGAATGGCTAGCAAAGGCACTTGCTGTGTCATCCGGCAGCGAAAGCGCCATCGCCTGGCTGGGCAGTCTTGGTCTTGCTTGCGCCGAGCTTGGATTGTGGAAGGAAGCCGAGAGCAACTTCAAACGAGCTTGCGAGAAAGCCGAAGAAATATTTAATCTTTCATCGCAAATCAACTGTCAGGGCAGTCTCGGCAATTTATGCGCTGAACAAGACAGACTGCAAGAATCGATTGCTTTTTATCAAAGCGCTTTGAAGTTAAGTCAAAACAGTGCAGACAAACACAAAGAGGGAATTTGGCTGGGCAATCTCGGCGTCGCCTATCTAAAGCTTGGTGAGGTAGACAAGGCTGAAGAGTACTGTCGCAAAGCTGTAGCGAGCGCAACTTCGTTTAACGACAAATTCGCGCAAGCAGCAAATCTCGACAACTTAGGCGACTGCCTGATCAAAAACGGCAGCGTTGAAGCGGCTAAAGAAGCCTATGAAGAGGCTTTGACTATCAGCAATGAATTAGGAGATCGGCAGGGCACTCGCATTTACCTTTCTAACATCGGCCGAGTTTATCGCACGCTTGGTCAATTGCAACCGGCTTTTGAGCACTTTGGCCGAGCAATCGCTTTATTTGACGAACAAAGGGCGAGCATCAAAGGCGATGAAATCAAAACCACCTTTGCCAATCGCGGTCAGGCACTTTATTCAGACATGGTGCAAATTTGCATTTCCATGAACAAACGAGTGGAGGCTCTGGAATTTGTGGGACAGGCGAAGTCGCGAGCGCTTCTTGATCTCTTGAGCAATTCTCCAATTGATATTTCGGAATTAGCGGGTGTAAATGCTGATGATGCTCTAAAAGCTCTAATTGCACGTGAAATAGAGTTGCGCCGACAAATTACGACGCTGGAAAAACGCCTCAGCACAAATGAACTCTATGCTACAGAAGATGCCGGTCGCGACGACGATGGTGACAATTCGTCCCATACAGATAGCCATCGTGGCGCAAACGTTGCCCAGAAAAGTGTCGATAACATCTACAAAGAATGGCACTCAGTCGTGGACGATTTAAAAAGACGCCATCCCAATTACGCAAGCCTTATTTCCACAAACTCTTCGACAGTCAACGAATTGCGCGGTGCTATTGATACTAACACCGCGATAATCGAACTGTACTGGACTGACAATTATCTGCTCTGTGCGTTGTTTTGTAAAGACTCAAACGAACCAGTAATTGAGTTTATCCAGGACAAAAACAAGCTGGAAAAACTTTCTCATGATTTGCAATCATTTATCGAGATGTGCTCGGCCGAAGGCTTTGATGTGCCGCTTAGCCTGTCGCGTCGTCTTTATAGAACTCTGGTTGAGCCACTGCTATTGAACCTACCAGCAAGTGTCAACAAGCTCATTATTGCTCCACACAATTCCCTTTTTCATCTGCCTTTTGCTGCTTTGCACGATGGTCAAAAGTATTTGTGCGAACGCTTCGCTCTCTGTTACTTGCCGACAACAAGCCTTATTCCAGTAATGACCAAAATTGGCGACAACACCCCGCAAGAGTCGCGCTGCCTTGTCTCTGCAGTCAGCGATTATTCAGCGACACGCTCGGGTGGATTCTCGCTCAATTCACGCCTGCGCTCTGCTGCCGGGCTTGATGATTTAGCTTATACACTGGAAGAAGCCGAGAACATATTTGCGATAAGCGAAACTAAATTCTCAAATTGCAAACTGGTAAAAAACGAAGAAGTAACTGAGAGCCTCCACGAATTATTCAAATCTTATCCAATCGTCCATTTTGCTGGACATGCCATTTTCAACTCGGAAGAACCACTGGCCTCTGGGCTGGTACTAGGAGACGGCTCGGTGCTGACAGCCGCATCAATTCTAAAAACAGGCACATTGCGCACGAATTGCGGTCAGCTACTAGTGCTTTCAGCATGTCAAACGGGAGTGAATGCTGTCACCGCCGGTGGTGAAATATTAGGATTAACGCGAGCTTTGATGTATGCAGGAATGCCTAATCTGGTACTTAGTCTTTGGGAAGTAGCAGACAAATCAACATCAGCCTTTATGCAACACTTCCATCAAGAATTGTCAGCGTCCTCGACAGCCAAGAAAAATGATGGCAGTCACAAATTAAATGTTGCGCACTCATTGCAATCAGCTCAAATCAAAGCCATCGCTGAAGGACAGTCCGCTCACGCCTGGGCGCCATTTATACATATGGGCATAGACTGAAGTAAAGACCGTACAATAGCCTGGATAAAGACGTCAGTGTTAAACCAGGTGCATAAATTGAAGCAGTCTTACTATTTAAAACCGCTTACAGTTGTAGTAATCGCAGCTGCGATGGCAAGTTTTTCGACGGTATTGCCAGCGCAGTCAGATAATCAATCCTCCGAGATGCGCGATCTCGTGCGCCAAACACAGGGCTTAGCACCGAATAAATCGGCAGTCGATACTGGCGAAAAAAAGCGCCCACCATCAGCAACGTCCGATCCAGCGACAATCTACATTCAAGCGGGCGCTGATGCAGAGCAAGCCGACAAAATCCGTGAGCTTCGCAAAAACCTCGATAAGATAAATCATGGCAGAGTAACAGAGCTGTTTGCACTCTTTAAAGAAATGCATGGTTTGACGACTCAAGCAGAATTAGACGAAACGAAAATTCTGTCTATCCAAGAGAAAATAAACGTGCTGCAAGCGGACATGGGCATGGAAAAAACTCGAACACTGATCAGTATTCGAAAGATACTTACGCCCAAGCAACGAGAAAATCTAGTGGCTATCATTCGCAAACGCTCAGCGCAGCCTGAAACCACTCACTAGAGCACACACTCGATGCAATCTAAGGGCGATACGCCATCACTTGCATAGTGGCGAAATTCGCACTGAAATCAATTTTGGTGATACTGCCAGTGGGTATGTTGACGCGCCAAAAATTGTCGACTGGCATTCCCAGAGCTCGAACAATTAAGGCTCTGATAATGCCGGCGTGGCTAACAAGAGCAATTTTCTTGCCAGAATGCTCATTGAGCAAATGTTCAAGTCTGCCTTCCACGCGCTCAACCACGTCTGCTATTGATTCTCCACCTGGTGGGCGATTCTTGATGGGGTCTAGAGACCAGGCTTTGTACAACTCTGGATCAGTGGCTTTGATATCAACATATTTGTGACCATCCCAGCTGCCAACGTTCCATTCGTTTAAATCTTGCACTGCATTTGGTGCCAAACCAAGGGCTTCGCCGATAATTTCAGCTGAAGCCCAAACTCGTTTAGAGGTGCTGGATAAAAGCACCTGGGGCTTTTCAGCAATCAACCAGCTACCAGCCTTCGACGCCTGGAGTCGGCCGGATTCTGTCAAAGCCACTTCAGGGTCAGTATATAACTTGCCCTGCTCTGTAGCCTCGGTGTGACCGTGCCGAATCAAATACACCGACGTCACCACCTCTTCAGGGTGCAACGGCTCGGCCTTCACATTCACGGATGCTTCTTTGCTGTCAGATTCAGTCACAACTTAAGCCTCTTACTTAGAATTCTATTTAAAATCTCAATTAAAATCTCATTTAGACCCAGGCGCCGCTTTTTGATAGATTGACTTGATTTCGTGCAATCTTGACACTTGCGCGGGCGTTAACTCTAAAGGCCGCCCTACCTGATATGCCACCACAAGAGTTTGAGCAAAATGTTCGACAGTTTCTAATTTATAGAAAGCATCATAAAGATCGCAGCCATACACTAGAGCGCCATGATGATCCAACATCATAGCATCGTGCTCTTTCAGGAACGGGATGATGCTGTTTGGTATCTCATCGGTGCTTGGTGTCGCATACGGTGCAGTCGGTATGCTTCCTATAGAACAAATAATTTCAGGCAAAATCGGAGCAGCCAGACTGACACCGGCTACAGTCAAGCCAAGGGCAGTTACTGGATGGGCATGTATAACCGCTTGTACGTCTGGACGATGTCGATATACCATCAAATGCATTTTCAATTCTGTTGAAGGTTGACCACCTGAAACAGGAGTTCCAGACATGTCAGTAAGAACAAGCTCACTTTCATTAAGACGCCCTTTACACGAACCTCTCGGCGTTGTCAGGATGAGGTCGTCGGCTAGACGCACGCTGAAATTCCCTTCAACTCCGCATATATAGCCTTTCGCGTAGCACAGGCGCGCTATTTCAATGAGCTCTGAGCGACTCTTACTATCGTCGATTTTGTCGTTCAATTTGGTGGCCTCTTGCTACAGTCTGCTATTTAGAACCAATATAGTTACTAAATGTTTATGGCGAGTTATTATAACGATTACAGGGTCAATCATTGAGACAGGGGAAGCAGTCGCGCCTTTCTAAAAGAAAAATGTTAACGCCGACGATGATGCGAAGCTCATGTATTGAAGGTCGCATGGCGCTAGAAGTACTGTGTATTGTGTTTATGTGCTTAGCTTCGGTCAACACCTTGCCTCAGTACTTTTTTAGAAAAAGCTCGACAGACGGTCTAAAGACTTAAAAAATGCGTTGTTCAGAATGTCATGAAAGAAATTCGGTTGCAGCTAAAGAGTGCCGCTCTTGCGGGCACAAATTTCAAGCAAAACCGATTCCCAAAAGTGTCAAAATAGGCGCCGCCATTACTGGTGGTGTAATTATTCTTGGTGCTATTGCGGCTTCTGTCGTGCCGATTTTGAATGATCCTAATCGGGCTCTAGCCTCAATTGCCAAAAGAGTGGCGCAAGGTCCAACCGACGCCAATGATGCTAAAAAAGCAACTGCAGAATTAGACGAAGCCTTAAAGAATTTTTTGAAACAAAATGGCGCATTACCTACAGCCCAATTGACGAAAAAGCTCCAAGACGGGCTATCTGAGTCAGCATTTGAAGTTCACGTTTTCGACTTGCCGCGTGGCTTGTCCATAGTCGAAGTCGACACAATGTTGCAGGCTACTGATTATCTGCTTTTAAAAAACGGTTCGACCGTAAAAGTGACTCCACTGCCCGGCATGGAAGTTTTTGACACAGCCAAAATCATTACTGACTCGTCAGCGCCAACTCTCGTAATTCTTGGTCACACAGCCGGTCAAGGCGTACATAAACCGCTGATTCGCGCCTATGCTCTTTTGCCAGACGATACTGTTGATCAAACTGCAAAAACGGTTCCAGAAGTTAAGGCCGATGGCGTTGCCGCGTTCGCGAAAAACAACAAAGACATCAATCTCGATTATTCATTTTATTCGCTCGGTGCAGGCGAAAAGTTGTTTGACGCCGGCAGTCCACTGCCGCAAGGGCTTGCCGATGATAACGTGCACGGCACCATGCGCTGGCAAAATGGCAAGTACGAAGCCCAATCACATGTAAACAGAAGTCAGTTGAGCACACTCTATGCTGTGGCTAAATGCATTGCCACGCCGACACAAGTTGGACATTACAAGGAAACTCTCGGTCAAAACGGCACCGCCTTCATAGAATCGCGAAAGGCTCCTTTAGCCACTATGCCTGAATTTAAAATCCTCAGATTGTCCGGCGCGGCGCCTGAAGCGCCTCCTCAACCAACGCCAAGTCGTCACAAACATGGTCGGGCAGCAACTGCTGTTGTACCAGGCGCCAAAAATGAATATTTGCTGACTTCAAAAGCAGAAAACTTCACCGTGCAACTCAGTCAGGGCGCATCTGGTGGCTGGGGTGTAAGCGGCGTCAAATTGACGCCACAAGCAGAAGCTGTTGCTCTAGTTAACAGTCAAGCGACAACTACACCTACACCAGGACAAGCCGCGCCTATCACAGAACTAACATCGACGTCTTCTTCCACGTCCACCGCCACGACTACGGCGACATCCACTACAACTTCTGGTGCTACGGCTCAAATGAGCCCATTAACCACTGGCGATCTGTCAGATAAAGCCCTGAAAGAGAGCAAAGAAAAACTCAAAGCAGTGCTCGAATCAACAAAAGACAAAACGGATAAAGACAAAGTCTCAATTAGCCAGCCTTCAGCTGGTACTGAATCTGGTGCTGGCGATAAAGACAAAACCAGCAAAGAAAATACAAAAGATAAAAAAGAAGACAACGCTAGCGAACAATCAGCGATCTCCGAAGATAAACAAACTGGAGTAGCAGCAAGCGTACACAACCAGATTGACGCCACCCAGGTGAGAGTGCGTAGCGGTCCCGGACCAAACTTCAAACCGCTCACAACCATCGCCCGTGGCGCGAAATTGACGATTATCGGCAAAAGTAACGGCTGGTACAAAATTAAAGCCAACGGTCAGACTGGCTTCATCTATGGCGGATTGGTCGACTACAAAACGCCGGATGCTTATGAAACCATCACAGTTCATAAGGTTGAAAGTCTGACCGATGACCACGAAAAAAGTGTCGGTTCATCCAAGCCAGGCGACCGTCTGGTCGTACTTGGCAGTGAGAAAAACGGCAAGCTAAAAGTGCAATTATCCAGCGGACAGACGGCTTACATCAATAAAAACGCCGTCGACCAGTCTCAGGATACCCCACAATTCGTTCCTTAAAAAAGTAAAACAAAGGGCTTTTGTAGCGAATTTCGCTTCATGATCAATCGATACTCTGGCTGCAATTTTGATCAGCGTGCTATATTAGCTGAAGTCCGGGACGTAGCGCAGCTTGGTAGCGCGGTTGGTTTGGGACCAATAGGTCGCAGGTTCAAATCCTGTCGTCCCGACCACTTTTCCAAAACTGAAAAATAAACATCAAGTCTCAGCTCGATTTCGGGCTGAGACTTTGTTCATGACAGCCTAGAAAATATAAATGTAAAAGCGTGCTGCACTTTGATCCCACAAAGGTAATGCGCATATTTGTAATGATAGTATTAGCAAGCCAAGAAGCAAAATTAACGAATCGCCTATGCTTTTCAATAGCCTGCAATATCTATTGTTCCTACCTGTAGTCGTCACCTGCTTCTGGCTGAGTGGCAAGCGCTTTCGCCCGCTGATTTTGCTCTGTGCGAGCTATTACTTTTACATGAACTGGTACGCGCCCTATTGCCTGCTGCTAGCGGCTTTAACTTCCCTGAATTATCTTCTTGGTCTGGGCATAGATAAAGCCAAAGCTCAGTCAACACAACGAAAAATTTTGTTTGGTCTAGGTTTACTCCTCAATCTCGGCTGCCTTCTGTTTTTCAAATACACCAATTTTCTTGTTGATTGCTTTTCATCGCTCTCGCGAACCGTTCCACACGTAGCCGCTCAACTGTCACAACCGCTCCAAATAATCGTTCCTCTAGCAATCTCATTTTTTGTTTTTGAGTTTGTTCACTATCTAGGCGACATTTATTCCGGACAAAAACCAATTAGTAGCCCTGTGCGCTTTGCCCTCTTTGCCGCTTCTTTCCATCACAAATAGCTGGACCAATCAAACGATTCGAAGACTTCGACGCACAAATTTCTCAGCTGCGCAATTTTTCATCGCCCCAGTTTTTGCAAGGAATAAATCTCATTCTGGAAGGTTTGTTCAAAAAAAGTTGCACTCGGAGATAATCTGGTGCCGCTTGTGGAGAAGGGTTTTTCATCGATTCAGTATCTGGCTCCTGTCGACGCCTGGATTGCGGCTCTGGCTTTCACTTTTGAAATTTACTACGATTTTTCTGGTTATACAGATATTGGACGCGGCAGCGCAATGCTGCTCGGCATAAATTTGCCAGAAAATTTCAATAAGCCTTATCTCTCAGTTAGCCTCATCGATTTCTGGAGACGCTGGCACATGAGTCTTTCGTCATGGCTACGGGATTATCTCTACAAACCGCTTGGTGGCTCGAGAGGCGATACTTTCGCGCGCAATCGAAACCTGCTCATTACCATGCTTTTGGGCGGACTCTGGCATGGTGCCTCCTTTCATTTCGTTTTCTGGGGAGCGTTTCACGGCGCCGGTTTGATCCTCAATCACACATTCAGACAAATTTTTCCAGCGCCTCAAAAGACAGTTTCACAAGAAAAGAATTTACGTGGCTTATTTAATGCCCAATCACTGGCGACCGGGGCATTCACATTCGTGTTTGTGCTTCTGGGATGGGTTTTATTTAGAGCAGATAGCTTCGAAAACGCATTGAGCTTCTATAAACACATGTTTGTCATCACCGCTCCGTGTTTTGAAAGTGGATTTCTTTTCCATGCCTTTTTCGCCTCGACTTTGCCTGCAGCATTTTCTCTTTACGCTCTTTGGCACGGCGTTACAGCGCTTATTCAGTATTTGTCCAAAAACACAAATTTGGGTCGAAACTGGTGGCTCACATTGAAGCCAACACCAGTAATTTTGTTATCGGGCTACGCTGCCTTCGCCCTGCTCATTCTCTGCATGGCCAGCAAAAAAGCCGCACCGTTTATTTACTTCCAGTTTTGACATGCCAATTTTGATGCCACCCTCAAGCACCACAACTCAGAAATCGCAGCAGAAAATTGCAGCGACAACTGATTCGAATAAAAATAAAACATTCACGCGGGCTCTCGGCAAGGCTGTAACTACAACTGTTTCCGGGATCCTCACTGTCAGCTTGATGCTCCTTTTGATTGAGGGTTTTCTTGCACTAAATCACATCGGTGAACAGGAATATCTAAAAGTAGATCCAGTAATTGGCTTTGCCCATCTTGAGAATAAACTGGTCACTGATCGCTCTGAATCTTTAGGAATTGGCAAAATAAATTCGGCTGGTCTTTGCGACACTGAACACTCAATCGCGAAAAATCCTGGCACAGAGCGCATCGCTATACTTGGCGACTCGATTACCGAAGCCCTGCAAGTGCCTATTAAGGAACGATTTGCCAGAGTACTGGAAACAAAGTTAAACACAGGGTCTGCGCAAAAGTTTGAAGTAATCAACTTCGGTGTGGGCGGCTTTGGCACCGGTCATGAATATTTGCAATTCGTCAGAGACGTACGTCGCTACAAGCCCGACCAGATAATCTTGATGTATCACCAGGGTGATGAAACCGAAAATAGCCCAGATGGTTCCAAGTGGTCGCTGCAACCGACATTTACTTTGAGTGCCGCAAACGATCCGCAAATTCGCTATCAAGAATTTGATACGTGGAGAGAAAGTCCCTCAGCAGCACCTTTAACATTTTTTGCATGGGGAAGAAGAAACAGCCACATCTGGCAGTGTCTTTCGCAAAAACACAGCACTCTAAAGAATGAACAACTCTATAAACGCATTACAGATTTACTAGCTAAATTAAGCAAAGGTTTCGAGAAGATCATTGTCGCCGTAGACCCGCACGACAATCAGTCGGTCGCTGCACGAGCAAACATTGAAAAACAAAACATTGAGTTTGATCGGCAAAAGCTTTTACAAGAAGCGCAAATTCAAAATGATCTTCAGCCTTCATCCTCTTGCTACGATGCAAACAGACAATGGTTACTAACAGCAAAATTGATTGATTTACTCAATCAACAATGTCATCGCGATAAAATCAAACTGCTAATAGCCTTTGTGCCGGTCATGGAAAAACCAGTGAGCTTGCGCCCGGACTTCAGTCACAAAATCGAACAACTCAAAAAAATGGGTACAGAAAAAGGCTTTGAGACGGTAGATCTCAGTCCAAAGTTTTACGTTGCAGAAAAGGAAACGACAAAACCAATCATACTGCTGGCTCATCTCAGCCCGCATGGGCACGAATTAGTGGCAAGCGAATCTTTTCCTATCTTTCTAAACGATAGCTACGGTCCTAATAATTCTTGCTCCATCTGTAAACGTGTCTGCCGCATCTTTTCTGCGTCTTCGTCCAATTGCTTTTCCTTCTGCATGGTGGCACTATTTACCCGATTAGCAGATGATGTTCTCGTATTTGGACTGTAGTGTCGCACCGCCACCTTGTCGTCTAGTGACTCCAGCAGAGCATCGATAATTGCTTTAGTCAAACCAATCTGCTTCAGTTCGGCAAATGTTTTAGTGTCGACGATATCGAATTGCGCGCCTTCGTTGACCAGATTATCGTCAAGATTTTTACAGAAATCTCGTCCGTCGTATGTGTCTCCAATTTGCAAGAATGTCAACCGCACTTGATTGGGAGTCTGCAATCTATTGGTAAAGGCAACAATCGCTCGATCAACAGCCTGAGGATCGCGTGGTCTGTTTGGTAGGCCATCATGCATTATCGCAATGAGAAGTGGTCGCCCTCCTTGAGGGTGACTGTTTAAGCCAACATTCATTCTGGCTTCTAACGGATCGACAAGATCAGTCCAACCCGATGGCTTAGTTTCACTAAAAACTTCAAGAATCTTTGACGGGTCACAATTTTCAAAAGTTTGGTAGTCATCATGAAAAACTGTCACCGTAACAGTGCGATTATACTTAGCTAGCTTCTCGGCAAGCGAGCGCACCTGATCGCGACACCACTCAAATTTAGAGACATTACCTGTACCGTCGATTGCATTCATCGAGCCTGAAATGTCGATTATTACTTCGACATCGTAATTTTCCAGTTTCTCTTTATTCTTGTTCTTGAGGGCTTCACCAACCTCCAAGAGAGGCACTGGCTTTTGGGACACATCGAGCACTGGAATTTTTGGTTGATTGACGGACAGAACTGGCTGCCTGTCGGCTCTGGCTCTGATAGAACGCAATTCGACTTGATAAATCTTGCCGCTGCGATCAATCTTCAATTTGTAAAACCCATCACCACTGGTGATACCAGTGATCAAATCACCACTTTCGACGCCAGCGATAAATGCTGGTGTCGCTAAATGCACGTCCATGACCTGCAATACCAGCACTTTACTTGTGCGAATGCCGCAATTAAGACCTAGCCTGGTTAGATCGTCGACAATGTCAGTATGACTGACAGAACCCTCTATCATTTTTTCTTTTTTTATTGCCGGCGCAGTTTGCTCGGCATTGCCAGGTGGGGCTGCAAAAGTGCTAGAGATGAGATTTCCAGCGCAAATGGCCAGGATTATCCAGTATCGTTGGCAATTGCGAAGTCCAGGCATAGGTTGCGACATCACCGGGCAGACGATTTTGCAGAAGGTAATTTTTGAGGAGCTGCAATCAAAGGCGTAGGATTGCCTGAAACGTCAGCTTCGATTTCGTAATTGTGCACATGTAAATTACTTGAAGCAGGGTTAGAACGAGACCCGCCAGCCATCTCATGACCACTGTAAGCGCGACTGGCATCTACTGCAAATTGCTCCAGTCTATCTATTCGCATTTTGCATTCAAGATTCAGTTCGACTATTTTTCGATCGGTGTCTTTATTTACCTCATCGATGCGTACTCGATAAGCTTCATTGACAGGCTTCGTATTTGGCGTCCAATAGGCGCCATTTCTTCCGCGCCAAGGGGTACCTAATTCGCTAATTGCCTCTTGTTTTTCTTGATTGAGCCGATTGATTTGCACCTGAGCGTCGGCCCGCACTTGTTTGATTTTGGCTGCACATTCAGCTTGCAGAGCATTTTCTCTTTCATCTGTCTGCCGATTGACACTGTGCACAGCAGCAAGAGCATCTGATTTAAGGACAGGCGTTGAAGCGGCTACAACAGCTGGTGTGACCGGCTTACTGTCGATAGCTGCATCAAGAACATCGCTAGGGCCCGGTCCGACAGCCTTCAATTTTGTCACTTCATCACGACTGAAAGCAGCAACAGTCGACTTCGGTGCCAATTTTATTGCCCGTTGATAGTGTTCGATGGCGTCTTCATTACGTTGCAAACCAACATAGCTACAACCCAAATAATATTGAGCCGTCGCATCCTCAGGATGCCCAATCAAATAAGAATTAAGAAGACCGGCTGCTTGAGCGTACTGTCCTTGAGCGTACAGCTTTTGACCTTCGACGAATGAGTCAGCCGAAAGAGCGGGCAAAGAGCAAATGCTCAAAAGCAATAACAAAGTCGATGGCAAACTCTGTCGAACCAACATTTTTATCTCCCTGAACCCTACTCAGAGCATAAACGACTTCCGTGGATTTCATGTGAAGAGCTCGAAAACGATACCCTGTCGGTAAAAACTGTCCAATATGGTAATAATTTGGCTCTGTTGCAAATATTGGCTGAAAAAATTGAGACAAGTTTTGGGGCAAGTTTCCCTGTGCCGGTTTTATGGTCATGCAGCCTGAAATGCTTTATTGAACGTTTTCCAAAATTCTTCGTAGACGTTTTTGGTATCAAGCCCAAACTGTTTCTCAATTAGATACACTTCGCCCTTGATGCCTGGCAAGAGCTGCCAGGCGCGCATTTGTCCTTTGCAAAATATGCGCAGGACCGATATATTCTCTTCCCATCAGACTTCAGACTTGCCCTCCAGACCTATATGGAGGCTCACGAAGACAATGACTTTCTGTTCGAGTCTCGGCTAAAGCAGTCGTACACACCAAGGCGAATCCAGCAGATCATGCGCATATATGCCAACGAGCCCGGGCTAACACAAGCGGTGCACCCGCACCTGATGCCCCATCAGATGCTTACCTTCCTGACCGCGCAGGGACTTACGGACGCAAAAATACAGCTTATATCCGGCCACTGCAACCGAGCCAGTCTTGAACTCTATCAGCATCTTTCTCTGGCAGCCATCGAGGGCGATTACCAAAAAGCCGGTCGCAATTTAGAAATTTAGGCAGTTTTTGCAACAGAGCCGTCGATTGTGTCGTTTTAAATTTTCAATTTGCTGAAAATTGACCGTACGGTAAATTTTTGATTCCAAATTATTGATAGACCTCATTATTTACTGAACGGTAAATTTTTAAAGTTTGGTTTGATTTTTTGTCGATTATTTACCGAACGGGTAATTTGTGTGTTTCAGATCTGTTTTTGTGTGGTAATTTACTGATCGGGAAAGTTTTTAAATCTTAAGGCCAGTATGACGAAGAAGTTCATCAAATCCTCAGTCGATTTTGGAAACGAGATCCGCGTAGCTCGAAAAGCTCTTAAACTTACTCAGCCTCAACTAGCTGGAGCAAGTGGTGTTGGAGTTCGATTTATTGTCGATCTCGAACATGGCAAGCCCACGTGTGCGTTAGATAAAGCATTGCGTGTGGCCGTTATGCTTGGATTGAACATCACATATGAGTCTTCTGCGCACGCTGGTGGTAAATGAAGAACTCGGTTAAGCAGCTTTCTGTCCGACTAAATGGGCAACCAGTTGGCATATTTAGTCAAACTACTACTGGCCGAATGCGTTTCAAGTATTTGCCAGGAACGAAGATGGCAATTTCTAACAGTCTTCCGATTCAGGAAGAATCTTATTCTCACAAAGCTTGTGAAGCATATTTCGCCGGTTTACTTCCAGAAAGTTCTCGCGCTAAAAAGGCTATTGCACGTCAATTTGATGCAAACCCAAATAGCACATTTAGTTTATTAAAAGCGATAGGGAGCGATTGTGCAGGGGCGATTTCATTTACTGATATGAACGAGCCACAAGAAAATATAAACCCTGTAAGAACGCGATTATTATCCTCTGAAGAATTAGAACAGCACATTATCGAATTACCAGAAAAGCCTCTATTTTTAGGAGTCGATGGACTAAAGCTATCACTGGCCGGAGTTCAGGAAAAAGCCGCAGTGTTTGTAGCTAATGGCAAAATATATTTACCAACCCTCGGAACACCAACCACGCACATATTAAAACCTGAAAACACTAATTTCCCTCACTTAGTGGCCAACGAGTTTTTATGCATGAAGACCGCCCAGCTTGCAGGGTTGCCTGTTCCAGTTGTTCGTATGGACCATGCTGGAAGCAAAGATTTTTTATTAGTTGAACGCTATGATCGAAAGGTTGAAAACTCAATCATAACTCGCATTCACCAAGAAGATTTTTGCCAGGCACTACCGAATCGCCAAAAGTATGAACAATACGACGGTCCGGATCACAAAAGTTGCTTTCAACTCCTGGAACAATCTACGTTTCCTGTTTTGGATCGCAACCTAATGATGAATATTTTAATCTACAACTTTCTGATTGGCAACGCCGATGCTCACGGAAAAAATTTCTCCTTGCTTTATGGCACAGATAGTTCCGTCCGTCTTGCGCCTTTTTATGATTTAGCATGCACACGGGTTTATGATGGCTTGTCTGGTGAAATGTCGATGAAAATTGGTAAAAATTATCGATTTTCAAGTGTAAGCATCGAAGATTGGAAAACTCTTGCTAAGCAGGTTGGTTTTAGCTATCCAACAATTAGACAGATGCTAAAAACTCAAGCTAGCACGCTACCGTCCTTGATTTCTCGCGAACGCGAGTTGATTAGAGGCAGCCGCTTTGACGGCGATGAATTGGACCGTTTGGTATTGTATGTTAATAACGCTTGTGAGAAAAGCTTGAAAATAATCAGCGCTGAGAAAGTGTCATAAGCTTGGTTCTTGAATGCTGATGGCGATTAAAATGTCTCAGCGCATTTTGCGTTAAATAAAGTGACTGCACCGTTGGTAGTGGTACTAGCGATGATAGATTTGTCTAGGTGATTCGTTCAACACGTTATCTCAAAATGTCCCAAAATCGTCTGATAATGATGTTGCATTCGCTTTGGCAAGACTTTGCATCACGCCGAATCAAAATATTTGTAAGCCAGCTGTTTGCCGGCAAAGGCTATCAACAAACTGTGTTTTCCAATTGACCCTAAGTGCTTATTTTTATCGGCAAACCACTCTTGTCGCTTTGCATAGCCTTCGCTTTCCAACAAATTTCTAACGGCTTTTAAATCCTGTGAAGGGACCGCACGTGCACGAATATATTGAAAAATGCAATTCGAACTATAAGCAATCAATGGAATAGTCATCAATGTAGAAATTGTCCTCTTCAATACAATTTCGTGGGCATTTGAGAAACACGAGTCCTGAAACCGTCGTCATTGCAAAAAAAATCGCGCCACTTGAACAACTGCCGCGCCGCAAAGAAAGAATGGCGGATATACTGAATTGCCCGCTCCACGCGCCCTTTTTGTTGAGGCTTGCGGACGCCAGTTGGCTTTGGCTGAAACCGATAATGTGCAGCCAAATCCAGCAACTGCGGATTGAAACGAATAGCAGAGCCATACCGCTCAAGCACTGCACTGCGTAGATTGTCATAGAGAATTTCACGCGGAACCGAATCGAAAAAATTGAACGCATCCACGTGACCACGTAAAAAATTCGGCATAGCATCACCGGTGTAGAAGCGCACAAATATGTGCCTTAACCACGACAAAACCATGACGAAGGCTAGCAACCGCCGCTCAGCATTGCCAAATTTGACCTTGCCGAAATGCGCCCAGTCACATTGAGCCTGCTCTCCAGGCAGTGTCGAAGTTCTAAGATATGCTTCGGCAGCCGGTCTTGGCCGCAAATTGGCTATCAGCGCCCTAAATCTACTTGGTGCACCACCATAGCCGCGCTCTTTCACCATGCCGAATAGCCTTGCTGCTGTCAGCTTTGGATATTTCTCTAACGTCGCTAAGATAAATGGAATGTACAAATCTGCTTTCGTTTTTCTCATCTGAAATCGCTTTGCCGGTACTCCATCGCTCACGAGCACTCGCTGCACCGTTGAATGGTGCAGCTGGAGCTGAGTCGCTATTGCT
>Ga0182030_10003718_pt1 | contig 32617 bp, 26 predicted proteins | sample 812S3MmetaG_FD_121299 | JGI IMG/M metagenome (GOLD analysis project Ga0182030, IMG submission 121299) | Permafrost microbial communities from Stordalen Mire, Sweden - 812S3M metaG (Illumina Assembly) | ecosystem: Environmental > Terrestrial > Soil > Wetlands > Permafrost | place: Sweden... | reverse complement strand
TCCTTCTTCATAGCAGAACATGTATTGTCTTCAACTTCTTGAACTACTTCTACAGGTTGTATCCTGACCTCGACCTCACATTTCTGAGGAAGATTATCTCTCGTATCATATAGTTCAATTAAGTCTTTCCCATTTAACTTTCGAAAAGAAAGTGTTTTATATATCATTTGAACACTAATGATATCAAAACTTTGAAGAAAATCAAATCAATAAACAGTTATAGATGAGTGCCACTTGTCAAACGCTTTTTATCAACAAACGTAATCCTCCGTGTCGTTATCCCGCATCATGGAGAAATAATGAAAACGGTACGCTTGTATGTCACTATCATAGCAATCCTTATGGATCTAGAACTGCTCTTAATGCATTTGGAAGTTTCAGTGATGAGACATTTGTTGTTGTGTTGAAAGCAAATCCTACTTTTACTCCAGATGAAGTCATCGATAAACTCTATGCCGAATGGAATAACATGAGTGATACTGATAAGAAACAATGGGAGGAGACTACAACAAAGTAGATAAATGTCTGATAATGCATTCATACGAATGCGTTATTCTTAGGTTTAATTGATATATTGTGCGTAGAATTCTTCCTTCGTGATGAGTCTGATCCCACTTGCTTGAGCCGTATTCACACTTGAGCTTTGAAAGTCTGCATTCTTTCTAATGACGAGATTCGTCTTTCCACTCGGTTTGTCCTGTATTTTCCCTCCAACCTTTGTCACTATGTCTGATATGTTAGCATCTCTGAATCCAGTCATTACTACATTGAGTCCTCGAAGCTCGTTGAGTCTAGCATCTCCCGAAGCTTCTACTTCTTGCACTGATAATGGTCTTGGTGGTTCAGCTATCTCGATGCTATCTGAGAGATCATTCATGAAAGCGATAAACTTGTGAAACTGCATAGCTGTCTGATTCGCGAAGACTCCTGCAAATCCATCAACTTGCAGAAATAGCAGTCTCATGGCATCTACATCATTTCTAGTCACCTCAGGCAAATCCATCAGATTCGGATACTTCACAAGCATTGCTTCGAATCTAGTTTGACCCAATCCTCGACCAAAGACTCCACTTCCAGCCATCAATATTGGCAATGTCATGTGAGGCAAGCGCTCCTTGATTGCGGCTGTAAACTTTTCGGAGTTCTTAGGACCTAAGAAAGCAATTTCTTCAGCTTTCATGTTAATCAACTTCTTCACAGATGTGATGCCAGCGTCATACATCTTGCCCATAGTTGTTTCTCCAATTCCTTTAGCTCCGATAGATGTCAAGAAGAAGTGCAAGCGCTTAACCCAGATCAGACGTTTCGCCATCAAGTATTCGTGCTCTTCATATCCATTTTCAGCTTCGAATTCAACTTCCTCAAAGTCTTCCATGACAACATCAACTCTAGTCGCATTCCAAACATATGGCAATGTTGGCATCTCAGGTTCTTCATCATCAGATGCCTTCAAGAACTTCACAACCTTCGGAATGACTCCACCAGATCTCGTTACCTCAATAATTGCTCCAGGTCCCAATACATTGTCAACGACATACTTTGCGTTATATGCACTTGCACGAGCTAGAGTAACACCTCCGACCTCTATAGGCTCGAAGATCAATGTAGGCTTAATATATCCATCCTTGCTAACGTTCCATTCCACTTTGATCACTGTAGTGACCTTGGTCAAGACGTCTAAAGGCTTCTTGAATGCTCTAGCATACTTTGGATTCTCTCCATGAGCTCTAACATATTCAGTATCATTGCATACAACCAATCCATCGATCTCATAGTCAATACCAGCAATATATGTATCATACAGAGAAGACAAGATATTATCATCAATGACTTCTAGAATCTCATGTCGTGCAACATTGTTTCCGAACTTGAGCTCCAGATATTCGAACTGTTCACTAGGCATCAGTTGTTCATCTTCAGGTATGATAAGTTCATATGCTACAAAGTCTACATCTTGAATGAACTCGATGTTGAGTGTTCCTGATCGAGATCCTGCAGCACGAGAACCAATCTTATTGACTAATCCCGCAACTGCATTTCTTGCATTACGATATTTTCCAGCTTCACCAGGAACGGTCCTATGATACTTCGCTCTAAAGACACTATCCTTCATGATGAGTTCTCCTCTGACCATGTATTCAGGATCAATCAGTTCTGGGAAACGCATGTGCTGCAATAGTTCGCTCAAATCTTGACCTTCACCATCTTTGCCTCTGGAATAGAGCTTATATTGTCCATCTTTCTTGAAATACAATGCAGATGCTCCGTCCATCTTAGCACTGATATTCCATGGTCCAGGATTTCTTGCAACCCAAGATCCGACTTCTCCAGTTCCTTCGTTAATCTTATCCATAGATCCCATCCACACGGGCAATGGAACGAGTCTTCCAACAGGTTTTGGTACATGTTCGAGTCCGTTACCAATGGCAACCTCTTCAGATCTATTACGATACATCTCCTTGGCATAGTCATAAACTCTATCCTCGAGAATCATCTCTGGGTCATCGATACTGTTATAATATGCGACTTCGGATTCTTCGAGGATAAGCTTCAGTTCCGGAAGTGGCATAGAGTCTGCTAGTCTGTGATTTTGATTAAGCTCTTGCATTTTGGAACGCTTTTTACCTCTTTTTGCAGACTCAATTTTAACTCGTTTTATTTCTGTAATTGTTTGCATGAACAGATCTCCTTGTGCCTTCGTGAACGGAATCCCAGAAATAGTAATAAGACTGTTTTTGTTCCCCGTATCTTGAACAGCAATAATCTTAGAAGAGTTCACTGTGGACATGTCTTCATCGACAACTATGATGATCTTCAAATCCTTTTGGAGACGAAATTTCTGTCCATTGATTGATGTAAAGTATTCATCATCAAAGCTTGACTTAGTTCCATAGAAATTCTTGTCCAAATGCAGCTTCTTGACGATCTGGACAAAGGTTTCAAATGTTATTCCTAACTCTTTGAGTATGGCTTTCATGAATATCATGCTAATGTTAAAGATAAAGAATCCACTTAGCCTTGCAATCTCATTCCGAGTAATGATATCCATCGTAACAAATTTAAAATAAAAATCTATAAAAATATAAGATCAATTTTAAGAACAAATTATGAACGTGCTTAACAATGATAAGAAGGGGACAGTTTAAATCGATCATTCGATATTGAAAATGAGTGGAAAGAGAGTAGATTTAGATGCAATTCAAGACGGTAAAAATTTCGAAAAGGCCAAACTCGTCATCCAAGACGTTGACATAGATGATGCCATTGCAGCAGATAAGTATAGTCAAGATCCAAATATCTTAGCTCCTTCAGAAAAACCCAAGACACCTCGCATACATGTACAAGATACAGGTATTGAAGATGCCATCTCACAACCTAGAGGAGACGATTCAGTCATTACAGTAACTACTGATAGTGCCAAACGTAATATCATAGCACCTGAAGGTAAATATTCGAGCAAAGATATTGCAAATGCTATTAAGAGTGCCATGAAGAGTCAACAGAGCGCTAAAGGTATGATATCAGTGCATAACAGTCAACAAGCAAGTATACCTTACATTAAACCACCTTCAGAAAATCCCGTTCATGTTGGGACTCCTGCACCATCACAAACCTTGATTGAGTCTGAAAGAGCTAAGCAAGAAGATTTGGAAGCTGCGGCAGATATGATGCCCAAGACTGATGCAGAGAAGCATGTCTTTTGGAAAACCAAACTTCAAACATTGCGAATGAGGTTCAGAGATATCACTATTCCAAAAGAAATTGCTGACTTGCATTGGAGAGAAGTTCGTAAGATCTACTACATGCAACTTGATCGTGTCTCAATCAACAAGAATGTAGACTCATATAAGTTGATCATGATTGTCATGTTCTTCATATTGGAATACATTGGAACTAGATTCATCAAAGTTGATATTGCAGGCTTCTCTGTTCATTCAATCAGATCAATGCATAGATATCAACAATTGTTGATCGAGCTTGGTGAGAAGGATTATTCATTCATTGGAGAGAACTGGCCTGTGGAAATACGACTTGGAATTCTAGTCTTTGTGAATGCTATTATCTTCGTCATTGCTAAAATGATCTTTAAGTATACCGGTCAAGACATGTCTGAAGAGTTCTTCAAATTGTATAACAACCTTGGCAATGAAACTGTAGAAATACCTGATGATGTAGGTATGGATGCTCCTGGACCTGGAGGAGGCGGTGATAATGGTATGATGGGTATTTTAGGCAATATTCTTGGAGCGTTCGGAGGTGGAGGTGGCGGCGGTGGTGGTGGAGGTATTAATCTTGGAGGTCTCTTCGGTGGAGGTAATACTAAGACTGACAAGGCTAAGACATCATCTCATAGTGGACCTGCTAGCGGAGCAGCCACTGAAGATGGAGAGTCGCGCGTTCCCCCTGCAAGATATAGACGCAAGAAAAAGAAAAATGCTGCTGCTGAGTAATAATTGAAATCATATGATGGAATATTTTCATCATATACAATTGAGCAGAATTTTTCTATCTTCACGTTAATTAAAAATGGATATTAATCAATGGTACGATCTTAAAGAGTTTCCACAATACTATGAAATTAACAAATTGGGTGAAATTAGACGCAAAAACTTTTCAGGCATTGCCTTGACGCCTAGTAAAGAAAAATATCCTAGAGTTTGCATGACACTAAATCATGGAGAAGTAAAAAGAGCCATTCATATTATGTTAGCAAAGCAATTTATTCCGAATCCGGAAAATAAGCCATTTGTTAATCATATTAATGGTAACAAATCTGATTATTCTTTGGACAATTTAGAATGGACTACTGCATCTGAAAATTGTCAACATGCATATGATACGGGTTTACATCCAAAAACTAGGAACGGTATTGCAGTAGAAGAACTCGATATAAATGATAATGTAATACATATTTTCTTAAGTTTAGAAAAAGCTGCCAATTCTGCAGGTCTAACGCGACCTGCATTGCAGTACAGATTTAAAAGTAAATCTAATTCAAAAGGAATAACGCAAATTAACGGAAGATTCTTTCGTTTGCAAAACCCCTTAGAAATTCAGAATGAAACGTGGATACCAACAAATACTGCAAACGAAGCAATAGACCAACAATATGTTATTTCAGATATGGGAAGAGTCAAAAATAGCAAAACTAACAGGATTATAAAGTCTAAAATTGGATCAGACGGTAGAGATTATCTATCTATAACTTTAAATTACAAGAATCATAATTTTACTTTATCAAGAATAGTATACTATTCTTTCAATAGATCTGCGGATCAAACAAAACAGATTGATCATATTGACAAAGATCCCCATAACAATAAACTCGATAATTTGCAACCTTTAAATCCTAAAGAGCATATGGTGAAAGATCATGGAATACCAATTCTGGGCATTCACCCTGATACATGCGAAGCAATTGCATTTAAAAGTGAAACATGTTTTATGAGAAGATTTAATATAGAACATAGAGGTGTTAAAAGAGCAATAGATTCGCAAACAAAATGTCAAGGATATCATTGGTTTTATCTAGACTCAATTGATGCTCGTGAATATCTCAAAGTTACAAATATGATAGTTGTCGAAGATTCAAAAGGAGAGCTTATCTTGCAATTGAGAAAATAAATGATAATGAAAACCGAATAAATGAGTGGTGGCTTATTTAGTTTGTTCAGAGAGGAAGAAGAAAGAAGGAAGAAAGCCTCTCACACTCATCAAGACGCAAAAGTTACTTTTGAAACACGTTTCTCTGAGCACGATGTAGCAAGAGATGGAGGATTTCCTGTTACAATAACATATATTACAGCAACACTTCCTGACCTTGAGAAAAAGAAATGACACATTGCAAACAATTGCAATGTGTTAAATGGATGCTTTTGAATTGAAGCTCGACAAACCTGTGAAAAGCATTCTTATCATATCATATCCAGTTTCACAAAAACTCATACTTGAGAAAAGATGTGTCGAACGTAGTTCAGAAGAAATTAATGCTATAGCATCATTATACAATGCTACTAAACCTCTTTCTGGCATATCAGACATAAATGATAGCACTATACTTTGGTCAAATGATGAAGAAGAGGTAACATTACATTCGAATATGACTGCTTCTATTTTGAATAAGAATCAACAACCTGATGGTGCGAGTAACTTTAGTCATATTCTTCTAGAATATGAAGAATATGATTATGACATACTTATAACATATGAAGATGGTACAGAAGAGGAGCGTACAATCAAACATTCATCTCATACCTTATGACATTATGAGCATTGTAGTTTTCAACAATATATTGATCAAGATCAGCGTTAACAAAATCTTCAATACTCGGATCTTTGATACTATCAAGCATTGGTCCGAATGTCAATCTTGGAAATAGGAAGGGATTTCTTTCTATTTGACTCTTAATGCCATCAACGTGATTGTTGTAGATATGACAATCAGCGATCATGATGACGAGTTCACCTGGAATCATGCCAACTATCTTAGCTATGATATGAACCAATGTAGCATAGCTTGCAATGTTGAATGGTACCCCTAAAGCCATATCACCACTACGCATGTTGACGAGACAGTTCAACACATATCGCTCTGCTTCCTTTGTTGTAGTGAATTGAAAACTCCAATGACATGGAGGAAGAGCCATTTCATCCAGTTGCTCTGGATTCCATGCAGACACAATCATTCGTCTATCATCAGGATTGGTCTTCAACATCTTAATGACAGCATTGAGTTGATCAATGCCTTCTTTTCCAGGAGCTCCATTCCAATGTCTCCATTGAAACCCATAGATCTTTCCTGTATCACCTGGATTGTAACCTTTGGCTTCAGTTAATCCTCTGGAATCTAGAAACTCACGTGAAGTGTTGCCATCCCATATATGGTTGTTATGTTGCACTAGATATTTCGTGTTTGTACAATTACCACTCAAGAACCATAGCAGTTCGGTCAATATCAACTTATATGAGATCCTTCTTGTTGTCAAGAGAGGTAACACCATACCTTCTCTGCTATACAGGTTGAATCTCAAGGTTTGTGCAAAAAGTTTTCTTGTCTGAATCTTTGTTCTGTTGCCACTGAGAGGTGCATTCATCAAAGCTTCAAGAAGTCTCAAGTATTGAAACTCCTCTTTGTTTGAGCATTCGAAGATATGCCTCAATGGAGATGAATAGACTGGAGTGATTTCTGTCATGCTTGAGATTCTTTCACATGGAAAGAATTGATCACATTGATGATCTTCGGGAATGTATGTCAAATAGAGCTTATCGAGAAGAGGATGCTCCATAGCAATTGTATATATCTCAGAACCTCCTATGACCCATACTTCATGGAAGCTTTTGCTTTTGCAAAATCTTAAGGCTTCATCAAAGTCATGCATAACATATGCATGTTCTAAATCTGTAAGACATGTATTTCTTGACAAAACAATGTTATGTCTATCTTTGAGACCTCCAGATGGAAGTGTCTTCCAAGTCTTATGACCCATGATAACAGCATTCATTCCCATGTTATTACCCTTAGTAACTCTTGCAAAATATTCTAAATCTATCTTGCCAAAGTTCCCATTTTTCCATGGTATATCACCATTTTTAGCGATACCGTTATTCTTTTCGAGTGCGACAATAACAGAAAACTTCATATTTCATTTGAAAGAATATCAAATCCGAGTTTTCATTATTGTATGTTTAAACTTGAAATGTTGTCTTTGAGAACATCATCATTATTGAAATTCTCAGAAAATAAGACAGTTCGATCTTTTGTTGAAATCTTGAAGAAAGATCAAACCTTGATCAACACTGCTAATGATGATTTTTGGACGTCTTATATGATGAAGTTTGGGAAGATTGGAAGATTAATATTATGGCAAAGAGGGGATGTTAAGACATCTCAAGAATGGTTGTGTCTTGTAGAATCCATTCTTAAAAATGAAGCAAGTATGTTTTGCTTTATGTATAACAATATACGCGATACAGTGGAAAAGAATGCAATAAGCGTTTTAGATATTCCTCGGAATGGTACCCAACTTTATCTTCCTATCAAATGTTCTATTTTAGGATACAAACCAACAGAATATACTTTTGGTTATCTATGTAAATTTTGGTGGATCATCAGAAAGTATCATGATAGAGATTGTAAAGATCAAGTACGTTTAATATTAACATCATCATTTGATGATATTTTGCTATCTACAACAGTTCAAAGAAGTAGCATGTATTTCTATTATTTGAAAAAGCTTTTGAATGTTTTGGAATATTCATATAACTTCAAAACCGAGACACTTGAGGATATGACAATAACATATCGTTCAGTTGATAAGGATTTACCGAAGATAAAATATCATCTATCGACAAGACATAGTTATGATTCTCTTTTAAGTTCTATAGAAGATGAATATTCGGATAGAAGTATGGAGTATCAAGTGGATATAAAACTAAAGTTATGCTTCGGTCCTTCGTTTCATGTCGAATATGGATTTAAGATTCATGAGATCATAATTTGAATGAGATGATTTTTAATCATCTCATAAATGGATAAGATATGGCTTGATATTCGCAACAAACACAAAAATTCAGTCGTACAAATTATGGCTATTAACGGTAAGTTTAACATACCTGAACCGTATTATCCAGTACGTGAAGTTGAAAGCAGAGGTTCTGGATTCTTCATTGATACTGATGGATATTTCCTTACAAATGCTCATGTTGTAACAGCACCTATCAGTCTGACATTTCGAACTGAAGTTACTGGAAATGAAATTCTACATGCTGATCTCATAGCCATATGTCATGCGAAGGATGTGGCTCTATTGAAAGCTAAACCTGAGTCAATAGCTAAGATCGGAAAAATCACGCCCTTTATGTTTGCTGATGATCATCAATGTAAGCAGACACAGAGAGTTGTTTGTATGGGATATCCTCTAGGCAAAGAACGAATTACTATTGCTTCAGGAGACATCACAGGTTACGATGCACCTAACCCAGAAGAATCTTCTGGTTCGCAATCATATATTCAAACTAATACTAGTGTTAATCCAGGTAGTAGTGGAGGTCCTATGGTAAATGCGGAAGGAAAAGTTGTAGGTATCATATCTGCTGGTATTCCTTCTGCTGAAGCTCAAAATACGAACTATGCTATTCCAAGTCGAGTCGTATTGAGTATTCTTCGAGAGCTCTTTTCAAGAGAAGGAACAAACAACCCTCTTGTATTCCCACCAAGGTTAGGCATGATATTTCAAAGAATTACATTGCAACATTTTGAGAGCATTGGTGTTAATAATGAAGAAGATCAAATAGGATTACGTATTACTGAACTCAGTCATCATTGTCCATATGATGCAGGTGAAGATGGAGTTGCTGTAGGTGATGTTCTTCAAGTCATTAAGTATGCTGATCCATATCATGAACCAATGACTTTTGAAGTCGACACATACAAATCTGGAGTATGCTATAGATGCAATGATGATCCAGACACATTCATTTTGATCACAAGGTTTGGTGATGTCAAGGTATATGGTCGTGATAATGAAGAGAAAGAGTTTACTCGTGATAGAAAGGTTGCTCTATCAGATGTTTTGGATACGATACCTTTTGGTACAACCTTAACGTTAGACTTATTAGATACGAAACCCGATGTTGAGGAAAAGAAGTTCACTGTGAAGGGTCCATTTAAATGCAAGGATGACAGTGGTATAAGAAAGTTATATCCTCCTTTTGATGAACTCGATTATGTCATCTTTGGAGGATGTGTTTGGATTCCTCTTTCGACAAATGTCATGGAGGTAGCAGGAACAACTAAGAACCTATGTCGTTTCTTACCTCATCATGAAAGAGATACACAACATATTATGTTGTCAAAGATATTCAGTGACAATGATACTGTTAACACTGAAGCATTAGAGGTCACAGAAATATTAACGTATGTGAATGATATTGAAGTTCAGACATTGGATGAATTTCGAGAACGATTGATTGAGGTTGTCAAAAGTGATATATATGTTAGTTTAGTTACTAATATGGACAAGGAGATAGTTTTGAATGTAAAAAAGGCTTTGGAACAAGACAAGGCTATACATAAGAAGTTCTCTATTCGACCTTCGGATTTCAGTGAAGAACTTTGGAGCTACTTGTGAACTCTAAATGAAAATCAATATCATAATAGAAATATCACTAAATGCAAAATCAAGATGGTGTCGTACAATTAGTAGAAGGTGTACATGTCATTATGTTCACCTTACACGGAGTATTTCCTGATCAATTAGAAATGAAAGAATCTGCATCGAAGTTTGTGACACGAGGAACTCGTAAAAAGAAACAGATACCACAACTTCAAACTCATCATGATCATTCAGGGAGAAAATTCAAGGTTGCCTATACAGGTAATACAAGCTTCATATCGGATGTTACTAATAAGACTCAGAAATGTTTCAATGATCATGACTATTTCGATGATCCTCCGGTATGTGTACCTTTGTCATATGAAATCATTGATGGTGTTCATGTTTTCAAAGGTGTCAAGTCCTTTTGTTCGCTTGAATGTATGTTTGCGTTGTTATTAGAGTTGGAAAAGATGGAACCGAGGTTGAGACCTTTCTGGTTAGATATTGCATTTCAAAACACTTACATAGCATTCAAATTGATGTACCCTAATGAAAAGATAATTACACCTGCTGGTAGTTTTGAACTCTTACGTGAATATGGAGGAGTTTACACAATTGAAGAGTTTAGAAAAGAGTTTTCAAATAAACGACACCTTAAAACACCAAACGTCCGTTTTCAACAAGGTACAGAATCCTTCCTTGTGCAATAATGGAGCTTCATCCAGCATTCATGATCTTGTTTCTTTTGGCTTTGGCTAGAAGAACTTGGAGACTGAATAAGACTACTATAGTCGTACAATTATTGTCCAAACTCTTAGAGTCGAAGGAATCTTTGTCCAAGGGTTCCAGAACAGCATCAAACACATATCTCATTCCATTTGCACATCAAGACTCGAAGTATAAGCTTGTCATGCCAAACACTCGTAAACATAGAATGCGATGGACAAAATGTACTTCAATAATGTTAGATGGGTCACAAAAAGATGTGACTACTGAGATTGAAGAAATGGCAGGACCATACAAAGATTTCTTCGGATTGCACAAGTTATACAAACCACATGAACTTATTCGTGACAGTGTGAAACTTGTTTTCTTTGATAAGAAGCAAAAGACAGTTCTATGTATAAGTGAAGAGATAGAGTTCAAGCCTATTGAGGTTATCACTCTTCAACCACAACCTGGAGTCGAGTACACAGAACTCGAGTTCAATGACGAATAATTCAATGTTAAGATTAACATCGAATAATCATTCGGGCTTTTTGTCTTCATGAGGAAGTGAAGAGACCTCCTCCTTTCCTTTCTCAGGAATAGGAATTGGTTCTTCTTCTGATGCTAAAGGTACAGTAGCAACAACTTCTTCTTCAACTGTCAAGAGTTCTGGAATTTCTTGTTCCAAAGGTTCTTCAACAGCTTTACTCTTTTCCTTATATTGACGTGCGAATCTTGGATATTTTCTATCTAAGGTGATTCTACGCTTTGTAGCATCGACGAGCTTCTTCTTGAGCTTCTTGAGTTCACGTTCTTGATTGTTAATATAAGATCTCAATGAGAGCTCTGTATTCTTGACTGTAGCATAATGATCAAAAGTATTCTCAGATACGACCATATTCTGTTCTGCTTCCTTTTGAAGAGCATCGAATCTCTTGTCAATGTTATCTTTTTCTTTCTTCTTTGCTTGGAAGAGTTTCTCACGTTCTTGAGTAACATTCTTTTGCAACTCAGTGTTATAGATCTCTTTGTCGTCCTTTGGGTCTCCTCCAGCTCGAAGATATTTGTATTGTCCTGTAGGACAAATCCTAATGAATGGTATCTCAATTTCTAATTGTCCGCTCTCAAACATGGCTTGGATAACCTTATCACATTCCTCTTCTGAGGGTGCAGTGCATAGAATCTTTATGATTCCAGCTGTACCATTCTTTATTTCAGGGAATAGAAGATATGTGTAAGCACAGTAAATTTGTGTTGGTAAAGGTTGACTAGGCTTAAGATCCTTGTGTGTAAAACCTCCCTTTTGAATTTTTGATGGATTTGCGTCCATCTCAATTTCTTCTTTTTGTCAAATGATTTAGGATTTTTTCTATTTTTTAGACTATCAAAAGAAGAAATGAAGGCCATCACATGGAAATGTTTGACACCTGAACAATGTAAGTTGTTCAATGTGCCAGAGGAGCTGAGGAAGCTCATTGGCATCGCTGATTATCGTAAGGTCGAAGGAGGAGATCTCTATCTGCTTAAACCAAAAGCAGACTATCGAGATGAGTACATTGACATGATGCTCCAGAAACTGGGACCTGCTGTACTGCCGGCTCAGATTGTTCAGATTAAGTCTGAGCCAAACATTCTGGACATTTACGATAACGGTGTGGCATACCTTGTGTCCGGTCCTGAAAATTCTCAAGTTGCGAAGATGGTTAGACATCTTCATGATTTTACACGTGAAGAGATTCTTCACCCTAACCTTATTGAACACTATTTTACAAAGACCAAGCTTGGACCTTTTCGAGAATGGAAGGAAGGGACAACATTCAGTATCATGCGTTTCGGAAATGAGATATTCTACAGTACAAAGAGTCGCTTAGATTCTTCTCGTTCGAGACCAGTTCAAGATCAAAACTGTCCTTTCATCAAAGATAGCATCATTGAAGCATTTCAACATGCAAAAGTCGATCCAGCTTCCATTGCATTTCCTGGAAAGTGTCATTCTTTTGTCTTGCGTTATAAGTGGAATCAGCTTACACATAGTGAGGTCATTGAGCATCCTGTAATCATGCACATTGGATCATATGACTATTCTGGCGAATATAAGCCTATTGAAGATGAGATTGAAGGAGTTCTTCAATCACCAGTTCTCTCGACTGAAGAAGCGATTGAGATTGTTCGAAAGGGAGGCATTGTCATGACATGTCATCCTTTCAAAAACATTAAGATCATGAGTGAAGAGACTGCAAGTCTCTATCAATGCTTGAGTAGAGCATCAAATAGTCCTCTCGTAGAATACTTTACGTTGTATGCTCAAAATCGAGCAAAAGCTGAGAAGCTTATTACAATGCTTCCAAAGCAATCATCGGATAAGATTACATCATTTCTTGCTGAGCTTCCTGTTAATCTTGAAAAGGTAGTTAAATATGTCTATGATTGTGTACAACTGCAAGTTTTGTTGACAAAGAAGATTGCGAGTGAGAAGAAGGAGAAAGCGAATGCTGACAGTGAGGAAGATGTTCAAGAAGAACAAAAAAAGAAAGCATATCATCCTATGGTTCGAGATGACAAGAACATCAAGAATGTAATTAGAGCTCTGACTACAGCATACTACGCAACTCGTAGCAATAGCAGTAAGACTAAGAAGGGAGACAAATATTATTGGGGAGGTTCGCAACAAGAGGAAGAGATCAACGAGAAAGAATTCATTCGTTCATATATCGAGAAGTTGAGAATCACAGATGGTAATATCTTTTATTGTCTTATTCGAGATTGTCTGAAGTATGCTAAGCAAGAAGAAATTCGTAGAGAACGTGTTGGAGGAGTAGGAGGAGCTAATTTGGGATCGACTATTGCTGGATCATTGACAATTATCACTGAAGAAGAGAAGGATAAGATGAAGAAGAAAGGAAAAAAGGAAGTTAAAGAGGATCCTAAGAGTTGGATTGACGTAGTTGAAGATGCAGAAAAAGAGGAAAAGTAAAAACTAAAGTAAATGGATTTATCAACGCGTGCCATGATCATTATAGCAATCATAATCGTCGTGATTGCGGTTATTGTCATACTCGGAGCTAACAGTAACAATGCTAGATCTGGAAAGGAACAAAAGCGTAGGTGGAGACTTCACGAAGCCTTTAATGATGATGGCGAAGCTGAAGATAAGGAGGAAGAGGAAGAAGCTGAGGCTGAGATTGATAATGAAGTAAGAGAAAAAGAAACTTTGTAAATGATAATTATTTGTTTAAAAACATATAAAACTAAATGGATATTGACAATTCTGAAGTTGCTCAATTAGAATCATATGCTCAAAAGTCTTTGGGACTTCTTGGATTTGATTCATCGAGCGAATGGTTCGTAATCATACCTTCACCTTACACATTAGAATCACTTCAAAAAGAGTATGATTTGACATATTACCAAATGAAAAGCGTCATTAAGAAAAGTGAAGCTCGTCTCAATATGGAAGCATTAAAAGACCAACAACATGTTGAAGGTCAGATCACTGTATATTCAGGTAAGACTTTTCATTTTGATCTGCAAAACATGAAATTGGGTGATCTTAATATATTGAGGAGAGTCGATTATATGAGTCTAACAATTCTATTAGTGGATGGATTTCTATTAACACCAGAGGAAACTGATGCATTTATAGCATTACTAGAAGATGAACCAAGAGGAACAATCGATTGGGAGAACGCAAATGAATATGTATTCAGTGATGGTTCAGTTAAATCTCCAGGTACATTAGTTCCATTTATAAGTGAAGAGTTTCTAGACGAGTTTCCAGATGATGGTAGTGTTGGCTTTGGTGATGTTTTTGAAAGAATGGATGAGTTTAAGAATGCTGATTATGAAGGATTTTACACATGCGTCTGTTCTAATCATATAGGTGCCATAAAGAGAAGATGGATTAAGAACGATGAAAGATTGGAATACTTTTTTGCGAATGAAGATGGATTAGGTGAACATGGTTATACAGTCTTATATTCAAATGGTGTATCATTCTTGATTGTAGGTGTACTCGGAGGTCATCCATTCATTTATACGAACGAATTTGAATATAATAATTCGCATGGTAGCACATCAGAGGATGAATTCGATTATAACATGACATTGTCTGAAATCATTGATGCTGTCAAAAAAGCAGCTCATGAATATCTTGAATAAATGATATTATATGTTTATAAACATATAATACTAAACCATGGAAGAACCTATTGCTAAATCGATATTTGATGATAAATTGGAACTATCTAGTCCTATTGTATCATTATTGAAATATGATTTGACAATATATATTGAAAACAATCCTGAGCATATTTCCAGATACTTACTCGTTATTGAGTATATTATAAAGAATCCTGAAAGGAATATCTTCGTTTGGACTTGTCCAGAAGATAAGAGATATTACAAAATTAGTGGATTATCACACGATATTACAAATATGAGCAACCAAGAAATTCACAAGGAAATACTTGTTAATACAGAACTTGAAGAAGACATGAATCGTCATTTGGTTGATTCAAAGAGTTGGCGTATATCAGAAGAAGATGTTAAAACAATCTTCCTTGAAGAACAAGGCATCGAGTTGATTAGAAATCCCGAGAATCCTCTAAACAAGTTTCCTTGGTATAATAGACTTCTGATGTTAATTAATATTGACTCTGAATAATTATACATTTTCTGTTCAAAAAGAACAGAAAATGCAACCAAGTATCGAGATCAGTGAAGCTCAGATAATGCAGCATCTTCCTCATTCACAAGCATATGCAATCAATACTACTGATATTGTGAAGAAGATTTTGGGAGGAAAGAAGTGGGAACAAGGTCTTAAGTCTATCGTGAATAAGCATTTGTATGCTCTCGAGAAGAAAAAGGAAGTAGCAAAGATTGATGGTACTCCTCCATTATGGTATAGGGTAGCAACAATTGTTGTTGAAGTCGCAAATGATGATAATGAAGTGAAGCATGATATGACATATGTCTATGTTGATGTAGACAATACTCATTGTCTACAAGAAGTAGTTCAATATGCTAGTAGTGAAGTGAATGTTGTAGCATATGCTTCACCTGCATACAATCATTTCATTCCAGAAGTTGGAACACCGCATGTTCTATTTGAGAAGTTGAGTTCGGACTTGGGAGGAAGAGATGCAGCAGATGTCATGTTTTGCATGCATATGAGTACGACATGTATAAAGAACAGAGATCCACTTTTCCCACAGCAAAACATTTCGAACATTACTTTTATCATTGCTTCAAAGGATAAGTCGTTGAGTACAGCAGGAAGGATGCATGCGTACAAGTATGGTGTGAAATCAATTACTGTGACTGATGGCTGGGAGGATTTGAGGACATATCTTGAATGAAGTAAACACACATTGCAATTAATTGCAATGTGTAAAAAGTATTTGGAGTGTAAATGGGTTCGGAATACAGCGTCTTTTCGAATGAGGACAATACTCGAACTCGTCGAGTTTCAGTGAACACTCGAATCATACATGATCATCATCTCAGAGAGACTATGGAACTTATGCAAGGTCTTTGTGATTCTAAAGGCGGATATTTCTATGAAGATAAGAAGTCGAAGTCAATATTCAAGTTCGATCAAGGTGGAGAGAGTGCTGATAAGTTATGGGAAGCAGAAGTAACTGGAGGGCTCAGAACAACATCTAGTTATACTCATTCATTAAAGAGTGTTATTGATATTATTACTATAAAAGAAGATGTGATGCCTGTAGGAAGTTTCAAATACAATGTTCATAAGTATCCAGGAGATATTGACATTTTTGAGCATTTGAATGTTTGTTGTTGTGTTGATGATGCTAAGAATGTAGCAACTAAGAGAATACAAGGTATCATCCAAAAGCTTCGCTCTGCAACAGATGTATATTTCGGAGACTTCAAAACTGGCGAAGATCGAAGATTTGATATTAATGTTGGTCACTGGGACGGAGAAGATCTTGTAGATTATGATTCATCAAGAATTCGTTCGGATGTGAATTCTCTATATCAACAAGGATTGATATCAAAGGATGAGTTTGATGAGTTCTTGGAAATCTTAAAGGACAATCCAAACGAAGAAGAATGGAAGTCAACACAAGAGTTCTTGAAAGAATTCAAGACATTGAGATGGACTGCTGAAGAATTATCTCAAGGATATAAAATACTCCCTGGAAATCTTCGTATAACATTAGGTGATGCTTTGAATCATCAGACATTAGTTAAGATAGATCTATGGGCTAGAATTAATGATAAATATACTGAGGTGACTAACTTTTTTCTCATTGCTGCTGTTAATAGCAATGGTAAGCGTGTCGCGCTCTTGACTCAAGAATTGCCTGATTATGTTTTGAGTATTTCACGTGATGTTGTATTCTATAGTGAACCTGAACATCGCAAGACTCTGAAAGCATTGAAAAGGTTATGGTCACTCTCTCTTTTCAAAGGAGATCTAAAGCTTGCTGAAAGGATATCACCTCTGTTTTCAACAAATGGTGCCGCATTGAATCAACTAACAGGTGAAGCAGAAGTCTTGTCATTGATGTTGAAAAAACTCGACAATCCTCCATTGAATAACATTATCATACAACTTGACGCATTCAAACCTCGTATAGATCAATTGAGTACTCTACCAAATGAAAATCAAAAAATTTATGAAGCAGTTGATAGTGTTGTCAATGTTTACTATGATCATCCAAATTCTTTCGATAGGTTTCAAGCATCAGAAACTATTGCAAATATTCAAAAGATGATTGCAAATCTTGTTGAAAATATGATTAGTATTGATGCGAGAAAGGCTGGCTTTGAGAATCCGGGAGACTATGTCTAACAATACATTGCAATCAGTTGCAATGTATGATGTTTACTTTGGCAAGTGAGCCTCGATCTTCTTCAGATCACGAAGGTTTCCCTTGAAGGTTTTGCCAGTCTTGTTGTAGGTGAATCCTGCAGCCTTCATGATAGTCTCCAACTTCTCGAAGTCGCCCTCAGGAGCAATCACTGTGCCTGACAGTTCAAGAATGTAGTGAGTCTTGGGATCGCAAAGACCGGACTCGCCTGGCTTCAGTCCGAGATGCTTCTCGACCTCTGCTAGGTGTTCCCTGAGGAATGCGTAGCGCTTTTGCCCGGGAGAGTACGATCCTCCGAGCTTGGCAATCCATGCTCCGCGGAGACCTTGTGGAATAGCAACGAAAAACTGTATGTTTCCAGTAGCAAGACGAAACCTAGGACCTTGATCTTCCTCTGTTGCTGGGACGGCGGCTGAGGGAGCAACTGCAGGAGTAGCCATCTTCTGTTTTAGCTTCGATTGAAAATAATGTTAAAAGTCAGTTTTCTACTGGGTATCTTAGTAGTGTTGAACCTAATTCATGGATATTCTTGACAATTGAAATTAAAATTAAGGTACATATTCATATAAAATGTCAACTGAACTGCAAATACTGGTCATAGGCGATCCTCATTTTCGTTCGAGATACATAAGAACAGTCGACGACTTTACAACACAGGTATTAGATCTCATAAAAGCTAGAAATCCTGACATGATTGTCGTTTTAGGGGATACTCTTCATGATCATGAAACTGCAAATATTGAATGTCAACCTCGCGCAGTTGATTGGTTCATCGAAATGTCAAAGCATGCACACGTTGTAGTTCTAATTGGTAATCATGAGAGACCTAACAATAGTGACTTCTTAACAAATCGACATTTCTTTAGAGGTATAGGAAGAGAACGTCTCTTAATTGTTGACAAACCTGAATCCTTGACTATTACAAAGAAGGGTAAGGATCATAGACTTGTCTTTGTTCCTTATGTTCCTCCAGGACGCTTTAATGAAGCATTGAGCAAATTGGAGGTCCCTATTACTTCTGTCAAACCATTGGCAATATTCGCACACCAAGAATTCAAAGGATGTCAAATGGGTATCATCAAGAGCGTCGAAGGTGATGAATGGCCACAAGATGCACCTTTGGTCATCTCTGGTCATATTCACGAGCATGAAATATTGGGAGGTAATATCATTTATGTTGGGACACCATATCAGACAACTTATGCTGAAAAGGATGAAAAGGGTGTTTATATTTTTCAACTTGGGGGAGTTCAATTGGGTGTGAAGAGGGTTCATTTGAAGTTACGTATCAAGTTGAATGTGAACTTAACTCCAGTTGAGTTTGCAACATTTGAAATCACTAATCCCAATGCTGATTGGAGAATTAGAATACAGGGACCTCAAGAAGCAGTTGATGCAGTCAAATATTCCAACAAATACAAAGAATGGAAAGCTAAGCCCAACATCAAGATTCAAATCGTACCTATACTTGCTACACCCGATATCAAACCAAACTTTGCGAAGAAGAACTTCGTTGATGCTTTAGCAGATGAAATAGTGTCTCAAAAGCCGCATTTGAAGATCTTGTGTCAAGAAATGATTGACTCTGTCAAGTGAAATGATACCTTAAATCTTCGTATACGAAGATTTAAAATGGAAGAAATACTTCGTGAGTTACATGCTGGTGAGCAAAGAGAAGTAGAGAAATGGCGTCAAAGCTTTATTGATCAGATCAATGAAGCGATGAGTAATGCCCGAGATCTAGAAACTAAAGTGAAGATCTTATGCAATGTTACGGCAAAAATATTTATGGAACGAAGAGATTGGTTGATGATAACACCACATCAACTTGAAATTGTGGAAGCTGTAGTTACAGATCATTGGAATGGAATCAAAGAAGTTGTTACACGAGAATTGCGTGAAGTTCATCTTAATAGATCTGTGGCGAATGCAGATGGTGAAACTGCAAATGGTTTCTATAGCCTTGCGGATAAGATTCTGCCATTGAATTGATAAATAGGATTTTTATGAGTGTAGCAAACATGCTCTTACATGAATTATTATGTAAGGGCCATTATTTTAGTGGTAGAATAGGAGACTTCTAATCTCTTGACCCGATTTCGATTATCGGATGGCCTTCATTTGAGTTCTAATGGAACTCAAATGTATTCATCATTTGCAACACAATTTGATACTAGAATTTCAGTACTTCTACAAAGGTTGATTTCATGATGGATTTCATGATTATAAGTTTGAGGATTAAATTGATTATAAAAAATTTTTATAATTTGTTCATATTTAAACCTAAAAATGGAACCAGAAAATGTCCTGCATATAACTTCATTATCTGATCTTTTAGAGACGTACCCAGATATCGATGACGAAACATTTGCAGGAGAGATAGCTGCTAAATACGAATTCTCGTCACTAGTTACAGATCAACCTCCAGCTCCTGGTAGAAATTATCCACATCAAGATATTTTGTTGCGGATCTTCTCGAGGCATACACCTTACAAAGAATGTATGGTTATCTGGAGAACGGGAAGTGGCAAAACTAGAGCTATATTACAGATATTAGCATCATTTGTTGACTATCCTCAGAAGTTCGGAACATTTGAGAATGATCAAAGAGTCCTTGTCATCGCCAGGGCCTCAGTCATATCTGTCTGGCCAGACGAAATGGCTCAAATGCCTGAATATGCAACTAAAGCATTGCGCGAAGGAGCAGAATTCAATACTTCAAGTAGTAAAAGATCCGCTATAACTAAGGCTGTCAAAAGATATGCAGACATCAAGAAGCTAGACAAATTCGCTAATGAACTCGAACTTATGAGTGATGATGCTATAGTTAGTAAATATTCCAGAGCAGCCATAATCATAGATGAAGCTCACGTTCTTAGAACTACCATTGAACCTAAATATGATGAAAAAGGTATTATTCGCGATCTTGAAGGTCCCGGACGTGAGAATAAGAAAGCATATGTTCAAATCAGGCGTCTCATGCAATTGGTCAAAGGTTGCATCAAGATCATTCTCACTGCAACTCCAATGCCAGATAAGCCTGAAGAATTGGTTTCAATAGCATCACTCATCTTGCCAGAAGATAAGCAGATGAATCTCACTGATTTCAAGAATGCATTCAATGCCAATGATGGAGGTCAACAATTGAAAGAATATCTCGAATATCATCTTCGCGGAAGAGTATCATATGTCAAACCTAAACTCGGATCTGTTCCATTCTTGAAGCAAGGTGTAAAATTGTCAAGAAACGTAGATGGTCATATAGTTGAGACAAAATTCCAAATCGTGAACTGTGTTATGAGTGAAGAACAAACACGTGTATACAAGAAGCATGAGGGTAATGAAGTAAATGATGTTGTCGAAGGTGAATTCTTTGGTGAAGGAGAACTTGAAGAAATAGACGAAGAGAATGAGAAAGGAGAAGCTTTCTATCGAGAAAGTAGAAGAGCTGCTAATTATGTCATCTTCAGTTGGACTAATGTGCCTCCGCCGAAGCATCGAAATGATACTGCTAGTGAGTTCGAACACTTTGTTGATCCTCAAAATCCAGATGCAAGTCGACCAAATGGAGTCTTCGAAGTCACTCCTCCTCTTCATAAAACTGCAGCAGAACGTGAAGCTACAAAACAACGCAAAGTTCAAGAGAAACGTGAACGCGAACAAGCTAAACTTGAAGCTGATCTTAATAATGCTAAGTATATTAGACCACCATCATCTCACGTCAATGAGGTTCATACTTTCAAATTCTTTTGGAATTATAATCAGCAACTTCCTACACTTGGATTGGAACCTAGACCTAACAAACTTCAGTTCGGACAAGCTTTACCAAAGCATAGATTAGAACTCATACGTAGAATGTCTGCAAAAGCTTATTTCATTATTTGTCATGTACACAATCAAAATAACATTGTAAGAGGAAGAGGACAGCCTTATAACCCAAAGGAAGGTTGGACATTCGAAGGTGAAGGTGAAGTAACCTTTGTATATCACTCTCTTGTGAGAGCTGGAGGATGTATTCCTTTAGGAGTTATGTTCGAATATGTTGGATATGATAGATATGAAGGAACAGATGATATTTTCTCTGTATCTCAACTTGCTGACAAACCAAGATATGCCTATATGACTGGGTTTCCTGGAAGCACAGATGGTAGAAACAAGAACATCAAAGACGTCCTAAATACATTCGAGAATCGCTTTGGTGCTAAGATCATTGTCAATATAGCTTCAGATGTTGCTTCAACTGGTCTCTCATTTGTCAACTTCAGAAAGTTCATTCATTTGGGTCCATCTTTTCGCATGTATCGTCAAGCAAGAGGTCGTACAGTGCGCTTGGATTCACATCAAATGTTTTCGCGAGCTGATCAAAAATGGGTGAAGACTTATTTCTTAGCAGCTATGACTTATAATAACAACCAAACTATTGATCATAAGATCTGGTTTGATATTGTACAAAAAGAACAACGCATTCGTATTCCTGAAAGAATTCTCAAGCAGATTGCATTCGACTGCTCATTGAATACTCTACAAGGTAACCAATGTATCGGGAGCTCAGTTGATGTTTATGGATCACCTCTTCCGCGTATTCCCACTGATTTCTCGACATATCATCTTCATTGGGCTGCAAGAGAGTTTGATATCATTGACAATAATATGAGAAAGCTCTTCAAAGTCAAGAGTAGTTTCACATTAGACGAGATCATTGTTCTTCTCAACAATCACAATCCTCAAACTATTGTATGGGCTTTGGTTGCTATGCTTGGCAGAAGAGAAGTCTTCTTAGATCGTTTGGGTTATAGTAAGATATTGCGTGAGAATAAAGGCATATATTATCTATCTGATGTCATGCCCGCAGTCAGAATTCTAGGAGGATCTCGTGAAAAGGAACTCTTAGCACCAGATACACATAATGCTCTGAGTGTATATTATGAAAGAACAACTGTGATTAACAATAACGAACAGTTTATGCAAGTTTCAAGAAACACCATTCGCGAAAATAGTCAGATGTTCGATAATTTTGATGATTTTAGAGAGCGATGGCTTATTACTACAGCACCTTTAGGCTTCGCAGGTCAAGTCAAAGCAGAATTACTTGAAAGAGCTCTCTTGAGAAAGAAGCTTTCGCAATATGAAGAAGTTAATCAAGCCATTTCGTATTTCATATTAGAAGAATTTGATCCATGTTGGATGATGATCAACGGATGTATTTTTCACTATTATGAAGCTATGAGACCGCACTCGACACAAGGCAAATATCATGCAAATCGTAACTCTTTACCAGATGACGCAGTTATTAGAGTTGTATGTCAAGGAGAGAGTGATTTCAAAAGAGCAGGTTCTATCATAATGGCACCATTTATCAGTGCTGTCAATACGAAATGGTCTGGAGATATAGTTCGTATCTTTCAGAAGTTTTCTCGATATATTGGACAAGATCATCCATCGAGAATTGAAATGATTTTCATTGGTATTTGGAATCGAGGTGCTGATTCCGGGTTCAGAATCAATACATTATCTGTCAAAATGCGAAAAGGAGGTATCGCGATTGATAAGAGAGGATCCAAAGGTAGATCATATACAACAACTGATGAAGGAATCTTCATTGACTGTCTCTTCGCTTTGGGTATAGAAAACACGATCACTGTTGACTTTGATAGACGTTTGTTAAACAATGTTGACAGATTGCGAGAAAGAGTAATTGCATTGTTTGCTGGGTCTAAGATAAGAAATCACAACATATATGATTGGCCCGTAGAAAGATTGAAATTCTATTACAAATGGATGCCCGAGCACCTCAGTGGCAGAGCGATTAATGCTGTTGAGAGATATGGCGATGATGACGTATATGCTATGCGTCACTTCGTACAGATGACAGACAATACTGCTAAGGCACATTGGGCTAGAGAGATCTTCTTCCATATCAAGCGATTGGGATTATTGCAAATCAAGTAATACGAGATGTTTCATCTTTTTAATAAAAAGATGAAGTGATTAATCTACTGTCTCAGACTTTACAGGAGGTATACCATAGATTATGAGTCCACCTATAAGACAAGGATTCATTGTTGCCCTCGGATAAACATCTTTAGGAATATGATCGAAACAATAGTCTTCTGACCATTTTGTTTTACTGTTACATGTTTTGCATGTATATTCCTTTTCCATTTTAGTCTGTGAAATGATTCTGATAAAGAATCATTTCGTTAGGTTGAGTTAATTATTTGTGATTAGCTGATACGAATTTTCTATCAGTAGTAGTTTTGGTCATCTTATCTGAAGCTTGCAAAGGCTTCTTTTTGCTGAGAGTCTTATAGGTAGAAGGATAGACGATGCGATCTCCTATGCCATATTGATTGTAATCACCTTTGACTTTGTTAAATAAAGTATCTGCACTCCTTGCATCAATTCGTATTGAATCGTCAGCTCTAAGAAAATTGAACTTGACCTTATCCATTGGAATGGTTTATTACATTGCTCAAAATAAGCAATATAAATTTCACAAACATGCAGCAAAAGCATTTGCAAGATTTATCAGTTTGCCATCAGGAATTTCAGGACAGATAGTAGTGAGAATAGAATACATATCATCATAGGTAATACTCAATGGATATGCGATAGGACGCATTGACAAGACACTGATGATTCTATTTGCATATGCAGGTGTAAGATCAAAGATCTCAGTGACAATCAATCCAAGCTTACGATTACGCTCAGCTATAGCACTCACAAGCTTCTCATGTTCGGATTCTCTGTTGTCATAACTGCTATTTGAGCAATCACAGACATGCGAATCAAATATAAGGTCTTGTTCAGGTGTTGCTGGAGAAGGAGTCGGAGCACTTTCTTTCTTAGTACCCTTCTCAACAGCATTCAATAGATCAGCAAGTGTGCGAAGTGGCGACTCTGATTTAGATATATTAACTCTTTGAAGAAGGATCTGAATCGCTTTGAGTGCTGGGTCTTCCATTCTTTTATCATTTCAGATAAAAGAAGTTTTATAGTTCAATTGAATGGAAGTATCGCAGCAAATCGTGTTTCATCATAATGTAAGACCATGATCTTTTCATCATCGAACTGTCTGGTTGAAGGTTCTACCTGATGAACACCTTCTAGATCTGCATTTGGAGGTGTAAAATAACCTCCATTGATACGTGTCATTCTCCAAAACTTTGCAACAGTAACAGCACTCAACATGTTGCCTTTGTCTACATTTTGTATAATATAGAGTCTCTTTCTGTTATGAAGATAGAAGTATGGTGAATGCATCAATGAATATTTCATAGCTAAAGTTTCAACTAATAGAGGATTGTTTTCCAATGCCATTATCTTCTCCAATTCGAATCTTTCATAAGACATAAACACCATTTGATATGGTGTGTGACGAACATAATCTTCAGGACAAGCAAACACAGTCGATAAGAACGGAGGAAACTGATCAACTCTAATACTTGTACCTTCATTACCTCTAATACTAGTTAATTCAGTCTGCTCTGACCTGATCTCTTGAAATCTTCCAAGTCTCTTCAATATGTTCAGTCGTGTTCGTTCCGAATCAGCTGCAATTTTTCCATTGTGAAATAGTTTTGGAAACACATCCTGGAAATACTGGTATAACTCATCAAAATCGACGTCTGGAACAAATCCGTCACATCCAGAAACATCCATTAGTTGATTCGGATTCAAAATCATATAGTTCGTGACAAAGTCTAAAGGTGTCATGTTAGATTTGACATACAGACGTTTGATAATCTGAATATACATCATAGATACCTTTTGCAATCGCGTTAACTTCTCTGTTTCAGTTTCGGCTTTTGCACTGTTCACATGATATGGAATATCAAACTTAACTGGCTTATGTGTTTCGACGTTCCACTTTATACCTTGGAATGGCATATACATTTCGATGTCGTTAATACGAAACCATATTCCAGCCAACTTTTCGTTTTCTGGTGTATACATGATATGAGTCACTTGTTCTCCGTTAGTAGCTGTGATATTCGACAATAGAGTGAAGTCTGCCATACTTGCAGAAGCACTTGGTTCTATCAAAAGAAGATTCAAAGGTTCCAGAGGTTCCGTTATAATACTAAATCTGATTGCGGACATTCTTGGTCTAGCACGACTGAATGTGATGCTTCTAACTTTACCTCGATCATCAAAGCTCTGACCTATGGGTTTCAGACTATTTGTACCTTGAAGTATGATTTTAGGAAAGGACAAGAGTCTAGTTGCTGAAGTGTTGACGGTGTATTCTGCTCTTATGACACCTTCACGCATGATATTCATGGGTTTGAGGTAAATGGTTTGTGTCATATTGGTAATAACACGTGTTAGCTTCTCTGTAACAGCAACTCCAAAAACATAACCCATACGATTTGCGACACGACCATAGACAAGCTCACATTGCAATACACCTTCAACTTCATCAACAAATTTGAAGATGATGATGCATTGAGTATCCTCCCTTTTCATCCTGATATATGGTGATATATGATTTGGAGGTTCAACTTGGAACTTCTTCTTACTATCAATAGTAATTGTGAAAATGTTAACTTGGAAGAACTCTTCGAGAAGACGATAATGGAACTTAGGATCGAGTACGACATCAGTATTCTCAATATCAGCTTGAATCTCTTCGATCGTCTTATATGGATTTTCTTGTTTGCAAATGTGAGCAAGACTACCAAATGTTTCTCTACGTTGCTTTTGAATGAAGGCTTCGGCATCCTCAGGTGAAAGCTTTGTGAATTTAGATTCTGGATCGTTTCCATCTGTCTGTATATCAAAAGCATGCATGACACAATGCAGAAATGATGATGTAGATTGTTCAACTCCAAGCATTCCTACACTTTCGAATCCTAAGAAGTCAGCCATATCAGTTTCGCCGTTCCTTGTCTGACCCAGACGCAACATCTTATTGATGATATTGACACTCTCAGTTGTTCGAGGTCTCGTTCGAGGTGTAATTGTGATAGTCCAATCATGTTGATTGACTGTGACGTTTGATGGATCTTGTTGACACTTGGGCATAAGAGGATATAGAAGCTTGTTCGGTCCTTTGTTAGGGACAAAGTTAATGTAAGGCTTATCGATAGTAGATGTGGTATAGAAATGTTGAATAGGATCCTCTTCTCTTTCAACATCAATATCACGATACACGTATACTTGTTGATCATCTGGAATACCTTCAATGTAACTAGGCCATAGAAAGACTGTTCTTCCTTCAGCTTTGTACATATCAACTTGATCTTCTGTGATAGGCATCACTTGTAATGCTCGATTCGAAGTGATGCTTCTAGCATAACGTGATTTTGCCCAGATCTCTGGATTGACTTGACTCAACTTCTTTGCAACTGTAGCATTTTCATCGAAAAGAACTGCATTCTCTTGAGATTCTAACAATGGTAGAAGTTTTTCGCGATTATCATTGAACATAGCATACTCTTTAAACAGCTCATCATAACTATCTGCATATCTTCGAAATAGACTAAGAACAACGAATCGAGCAATCTCTGCTTGTTCCACGTTTTGTGATGCTACAGTGACTGTCATTGTCTTATCACCCTTAATGATTGCCTTCAATCTTCCATGCATACGAAATATTTCGGAACTTGATATGATGGTACGAGTTGACATTTGAATGAATATTTGACCAAACATGTGCATTTGGAACTTCAACTGTTTCTTCTGAGTCCAAGGTTTGTCTACCTCAGAAAATCGCAATAAGACAGATATAGCAGCATTACTCGCGATCAAGTGCATTAAAAGATCATTATCTGCTTGGAATCCTCCAATAACGAATGATTGCCGCACGTTAATCAAAAAGTTATCCGAATTTTCAGTTTCAATGAGCTTAAATTTTGTCATGTGACTGTTGATATTCTCTTCGATGAGATCGAAGTTATTGAGTGTTGTAGTGAAGACAAACCTATTGAATCCAACTGATCCTTTCCTAAAGGAATACAAGATTCGAATATAAGTACCTTCTTCGACTTCTTCATCATCGGATTCAGCTAAAATATACATAACGAGTGTCATGGGATCCTTGTCATCAATGAACTTCTTTCCTTTTTGATTCTTCTGTTTCTGACCTCTTACGGCACGACTTGCATCTTGTTTATACTGCTGTTCGGCTACGAGGAGATCTTCTGGTGTTCGTGCGTGACATTTGATTCTACGACGAAGAGGTTCGACTGTAAGACCATTTCGAGTCTTCTTTTCGTTCATGTTCAGAATGCACAATGGTAATCTCTCGTCGACCTTAATGTTATCGAATATGTATTCTTCGATTGAAGCTATATATTCTACAGGTGAAGGTGGAATAACATCAACATATGTAATGGGAACGGAATATGTTGTGGAATTTCTTTCCCAATCGAATGCTGGAATCTGACCTATATTAGCAAATGCATGAATAGCAGCATTGAATGCTGTGATAGTGTTCAATTGAGATTGCAATCCGTTACTTAAATCTATATCCAAGCTAAGTGAAGAATCAATGAAATCTTTCAATGTGAAATGAATATGACTGGTGGTTTCTTCTGCAATAACTGGAGCAATTTCTTCGTCAAAGATAGCTTTCACAGTCTTATATTTCTGGAATGTTGGGTCATTAGAATTCAGAGCTTCTTCGATACGATTTCGAATGATGGTGCGACCTTTTGATTGATCGAATAACCAAACCTTAGCGAAATCAAGAATGTTGAGAGGTTCATTGTCGGTGATCTTAATATAGCCAAAGTTCTTGACAATATTCCAAAATGTTCCGAACTTAACTATTAGATTATCTCCTGAAACACCTGCTCTCCTTTGTTGTTCTTTGGCAATCGGAATGACTTCGAGACGCAATCTTCGTATTAATTCAGGTAGATATGCTTGATAATACTCTATATACAAACGATCGTCTGCAGGAGTTAATACAGTACTAATATAAGTATATTCAGCAACTTTACCCCTCTCATAATCTTCTGGATTGTTGCCAGCCCATACGTCATCTACAAGTAATGATTGTAGTAAGTTCCTACGAGATCGAATCTTTTCGATTACGGGATTCTCCGCTTGTGGAATCTCCGGCAGTTCTTCCATTTAAATTTAAAAATAATTTGATAAAAATTCTTGATTCAATTTAATATTAAAAAGTAATATGGAAAACATATGAGTTTTGAAAATAGGTTTAAAAGGATTAGAAATGGAAGGTGCCATTAGTGCTATTATTAGCACTGCGAGATCTTTCAAGGACGGTATCCTTCTTCCTTTGTCCAAAGAAGGTGTATTATCTGAAGACTTCCTAAAGATGGCAATTGAAGAGTATATCAGAGAATTGAAGGATCGCGAGACAAGAATCGTATTTCAAGATATCACACGTGATGGACCTCTATCACCCCTACATCCATTCTACATGGCTTCCTTTACCATTGATGGCAAGGAATATAAGTCTGTTGAACACTATTATCAAGCAGCATCATTCTTCAACATCAATGAAGGATTCGCAGCACAAATCATGGATGCTCCAAGTGCAGAAGTAGCTCATAGAAGAAGTATCAATGCTGTTCAAGCACATCAACAGAGGAGGCCAGATTGGGACGGTATAAAGTGCCTAGAGTTAGAGAAAGCATATAGAGCTCTATTTGCACAACATCCGAATGTTTTTCAAGTGTTGAAGAGCACTGATGATGCTAGACTTAGATATTCACATCAGACTGACACTTTTCTAGGATGGCAGAGTGAGAATAGTGGTCAAAACGTCTTGGGAGAACTATTGACAAAACTGAAGCAAACAAAGAACAAATGAGAACATGATATCATATCGCTTGACATATGTGTGTCAAGCGAATTTTAAATGAAAAACAAGGTCCACATAAAATGGCGAATGCTGAAAATTATATCAATACGGCAACATTCCGAGGCATAACAGTACATTCATTTGGTCAAGTGCGAGATGTAGTTAATGCTGCAAACCTAGGTCAAATTGAAACACTCGCAGATCTTCAAGAACTTCTACGTAGAAACAATATATTTGAAACAATGAATGGTGGTAGACGCTTATTCAAACAAGATATACTTAAGACCATGCTCACTAGTGCAGGTGTAAGCGGAGTTAACTCCCTTCGATGGGACGTCAGAGGTGCTGAAACAAGAACCGGAGCAAGACCTTCCTTAGGTTCAGTTGCATCGTTAGCAGTCATGAGAACTCGAATTCTCCAAGGAGGAGCAAATGCTGTACTAGCTCCTCGTCGCGGAGCTCCTAGTAGACCTCCAGCTCAAGCACCTCAAGTGAGAGCGCCATCACCTGTTCGAGCTGTAACTGGCATTGGAGTTTTCGAACCAGATAGATGTGTTCGAGGATTGCAGAATCAGTATAGTTTGCAAGAACTACGAGCATTAGCAGATAGATATCTCATTCCTATTAATCATGACGAAACACAACAATCCTTATGCAAGAAGTTATCTGAACATTGGACGAAATGGATGGCAGGAAGACTTCTTGATATGTTTAGACAGAGACCTTGCCTTAACATGGAAAGGGATCAACTTATCAATACTGCAACAAACTATGGCATTCCTAATCCTAACAGTATGAACAATCGAGAGTTGTGTACTGCTCTTATCAGAAAGCTTCTAACGATGATCATATCTTTCAGACTTGTAGAATTCGGAGTTCCAAGTTACAATATGCCTGATGATTATAGCATTGATAGACTCCTCGAACCTGGTTTTGATATTGCTGCATTATCTGTTTATGTTCGAAACATTTGGCTAGCAGTCATGTCTTTTGTGAATCCGATCTTACCAAAATATATCATTGATTATAACAATACACAGAGGGAAGCTATGAGAGCTGATTTTCTTCAAGCAATGCAAGCATTGGGCTTAGCTGGAGAAGCCGCTGCTCGAATTGAAGAACCTCAAATGCGTGAAGTGGTTGCTCGAGTTGCAGCTGAGGTGGAAGCGAGACAACCTCGTGCCCCCATATTGAGAGAGCCATACAATAACCCTTTAAGTGAGAGAATCATGGGTTATCTTAGTGAGCAGAACGCAGATATGCCAGCTCATGAAGTATTGGTAATCTTTGTACCAACTAATGAAGGATATCAAACACTTCTAGATACTTTGAATATTCAAAATTTAGACGAGATACCTGCAGATCTACTCAAAGAATTAGCAGAACTTCATATGACTTGGGCTATAGGAGATCGCGAATATGCTAACGGTCCAATGAATCGTCAAGAACATGTTGCGCGTTTTGATGTCGTTGAAGAATCTGGTGCCGTTCAGACGATTGATGGTATTGGTGCTCATGAATGGGAAGGAGATGGCGAAAGACTATCTTATTATATTGATGGAGTACTTACAACTGAAGATCTATTAGCACGTATTCGTGCTGCTCTTGGACAAAGACAACCTAGCCGTAGAAATGTATTTGTACCTGAATTACGCGAACCATTTAACAATCCATTGAGCGAAAGAATATTGGCTGAAATGACTGAAGCAGAAGTTCCTGAACGCGAAGCAATCTTTTTGCCAACAAACGAAGCTTATGCGACACTTCTTGAAGCCTTCAATATTGCGGGATTAAATGAGATCCCAGATGAAGATCTTCACAATTTAGTATATCTTCATGCTGCTTATGCAATTGATAGACTTGGCCAGACTTACACTAGTGGTAATGACGAATTGCAAATAGCTTTCAGAGTTCAATTTGTTGATCCTCTTGATCCCGATCGAAATGAGATTACCTCGATTGATGATATAGATGTTCATTTATTGGGGACAGATGAACACGGACGTACATTTTATTATATTGATGGGGTACTTGCAACTGCTGACTTAGTGAATGGCATTCGCGAATCTCTTGGACAAGAAGAACCTGCTGAGGAGCCTGAGGAAATACCCGAACCAGTGATTGTGCCTGCACCTGTAGGAAGTAGGCCTCCTCAACAAGTTCATGTTGGCCTTAACCTTGAACGAGCTATAAGAGCTGAGGCTAGACGTCAAGTAGAAGTAGTTCATGATCCTGACCATCTATTCTATCATGCATTTATTCCGAGTGATGTAGCCATGAATCTCATATTTGAAACATTTGGTGTGAATAGTTTGGAAGAACTCTTTCGAGGAGGGGCAAACGATGCAAATTTCAAAGAATTAGTCAGTTTTCATGTTGGATATATTGATCGCAACGAATTTCATTCGGATGAAGGTACTGCTTTTCCAGTTGAAACACAACCCCCGCCACGCGAACATTTCGTAGATAAGGTAGACGGTATCAATGTTTACCAACGTTTCAGTACCATAACTACTGAGCAACATCATGGAACTACGATTCTATATTATTTTGTTGACGGCATTCTCTCAAATGAACAGTTTACAGGAAGATTGTTCGAACTTTCAGGACAGCCTCACGAAGAAGCTCCTCATCAAGGTCCTCCTAATCGTTTGTATGAATTAGCTCCCTACTTAGTTGGACTTATTCCAGACTATATATTTGCTGATCTCCCTCCACGAGTTACTCATATCATATTGCCCAGAGCCGAGTCAATCAGAAAACTTTTGGCAGCATATGCTTTGAACATGCTACCAGAGGAGTTTCTCGAAAATCTATTTGGACGCATTGATATATATGGCGGAAACGTTGGTGTTATTTCTATTTTTATTAACCAAAGTGGTGCAAATTTTCCTTATATTAATGGAGTTGGTCATACTGTTGGAGGCATGAGAGTTTTGGATGATGTTACTGTAAATGTTGGACAGCGCAATGTTCAAGTTCTCACGATTGAAGGTATGTTACTATCTCCTAATGACTTTGTTGAATTATCTCGTCTCGCTTTAGAAGAACCTGCGAGACAACCTGAACCTGCGAGACAACCTTCTCCTGCGAGACAACCTTCTCCTGCGAGACAACCTTCTCCTGCGAGACAACCTTCTCCTGCGAGACAACCTTCTCCTGCGAGACAACCTTCTCCTGCGAGACAACCT